>Ga0193751_1000391_pt1 | contig 35671 bp, 43 predicted proteins | sample L1c2metaG_FD_143050 | JGI IMG/M metagenome (GOLD analysis project Ga0193751, IMG submission 143050) | Soil microbial communities from a riparian zone of the East river system, Colorado, United States - L1c2 | ecosystem: Environmental > Terrestrial > Soil > Riparian zone | place: USA: East River...
CGCCGCGACCGGCGGCGGCACCACGGCTGCCATGGGAGCGGCGGCGGCAAGGCCCATCGGATCGGCGCCCGGCGCCGGCGCGCCCGCTGCCATGACGCCCGCGGCGCCCGGAACTCCGGGCACACCGGGAGCGCCCGGCATCGCCTTGGCGTCGGGACCCTGGTAGGTCGCCTCGAGATCGATGATGTCGCGCAGGAACACCTTGCCTTCGTTCAACTCGTCGCGCCAGATGATGATCGCCTGGAAGGTGAGCGGGCTTTCGCACAGGCCGGCGATCATCGCCTCGCGGCCGGCCTCGATGCGCTTGGCGATGGCGATTTCGCCTTCACGCGAGAGCAGCTCCACCGAGCCCATTTCGCGCAGGTACATGCGCACCGGGTCGTCGGTGCGCTCGGCCGGCTCGGATTTTTCCGCCTTGGCCGGGGTGGTGCGGGCGACCTCGACCAGCTCCCCCTCCGGCTCGTCCTCCTCCGGCTCCTCGCGCGGCTCCTCGGCCTGGCTCTCCTCGGCCTCCGCTTCCTCCTGCTCGACCACGTTGATGCCCATCTCGTTGAGCATCGCCAGGATGTCCTCGATCTGCTCGGAGGTAACCTCTTCCGAGGGCAGGACCGCGTTGAGGTTCTCGTAGGTGACGTAGCCGCGCTTCTTGGCCGTCTTGATCATCTTGCGGACGGCGGCGTCCGACAGGTCGAGCAGCGGGCTATCCGGGGTTTCCGGCGCCTCCTTCTCGGTCGCGGCCTCGTCCTTGCCCTGGGCGGGCTTGGCCTTGGCGGCCGGACGGGTCTTTTCCGGGGGGCGGCGCTGCTTGGTCTTGGTCGATGCCATCTCGTCCTCGTCGCGGCGGTTCCGGCCCGCACAGGGCCTCTACCCTATGGGGCCTGTCCACCTGTTGTGCGGCCACCTCGCCAGGCGGCCCTTCCGGCCAACGGCCTACAGCCAAAAGGGCGGCGCCCGGCGCAGGCGCCACCCCGAATCATGGTCCGAAGTGTCGACCGGGCCGAGTTAAGTCCCGATTAACCATGCAAACACCGTCCGGACCGTCCTTTATCCCGTCCAACGCCGGGGAGCCAGAGGGTGTTTCGCCTTTTTGGCCGCCGGTTACAGGGTCCGCGCGGCCCGGCCCGACGACGCCCCGAAGCCCTCGATCAGCGCCTCGGTGCCGTCGATCGCCGACAGCCGCGCCCTTACGTCGTTGAGCCAATCGAGATTGGCCTTCGAATTGTCCTGTCCCAGCGCGAGCTCTGCGTCCTTGAGTTCCTTAAGTAAGGAATGCCCCTGCCGATGCAAGGTGAGAAGCTGCTTCCACGTCAGCAGGACGTCGTCGGGCGCGGCCTGCGCCTGCACGCCCCACACCGACGAGGTCGTGATGGCGCGCTCGATGCGCGCGCGCACGGTCTCATCGCCCCTGGCCGCGAGTGCGGCGTCGAGTTGCTCCCGATCGGCCGCGCCCCCATGGGCGAAAATGTCGATCAGGACGCCCTTCGCCTTCTGGGCGTCGGCGTGGCGGAACTCAAGCTGCGCCAGCTCTTCCAAATGCTCGTGCAGCAGCCACGGGTGGTTGAGCACCGCTTGCAGGATCAGGGCCTCGCGCAGCGGCACGCTGCTGCGCGGGCCGCGGTGGATGGAACTCGTCGCCAAGTTGGGGCTCATCACCGCGTAGGGCTGCCCGCGGACGAGCGGCTTGCCCGGCATCCGGTTGCCGAACCTGCGGTCGGACGGACGATCCTTCCACGCCGGCCCGCGCTCGCGAAAACCGCGCCCGCGCCACGCCGGGGCAGGTTCGGGCCCCGCGAACAGGCGCTTGAGCCGTTCGGCAAGATCCTGGCGGTAATACCGGCGCACGGACTCTTCGCCGATGGCGCCGGCGACCTCGCCGATGCGCGCCTCGAGCGCGGCGCGCCGCTCGGGCGTATCGAAGCGCCCGTCCTCGGTCTCGCGCAGCCACAGCATGTCGGCGAGCGGACGAGCGCCGGCGATCACCTCGTCGACCGCCTCGCGGCCGCCCGAGCGCACGAGGTCGTCCGGGTCCTCACCCTCGGGGAGGACCGCAAAGCGCAGGCTCTTGCCCGGCCGCAGCTGGGGCATCGCGAGATCGACCGCCCGATAGGCGGCGCGCCGGCCGGCCTTGTCGCCGTCGAAGCACAGCACCGGCTCGTCGGCCATTTTCCACAACAGCGCCAGCTGGTCCTCGGTGAGCGCGGTGCCGAGCGGCGCGACCGTCGCCTCGAAGCCCGCCGTCACCATGGCGATCACGTCCACGTAGCCTTCGACCGCGATGAGCGGCGCGCCCTGGTGGGCGGCGGCGCGCGCGGCGGCGCCGTTGTAGAGGGTCGCGCCCTTGTGGAAGAGCGGCGTCTCCGGCGAGTTGAGGTATTTCGCCTGGGCGTCCTCGCCGAGCGCGCGGCCGCCGAACGCGATCACCCGGCCGCGGAAATCGCCGATCGGGAACATCACGCGGTCGCGGAATCGATCGAACGGCAGGGCAACGTCCTCGCCGGCGATCAGCAGGCCGGCCTCGACCATGTCGGGGACCGGGATGCCGTGGCTGCCGAGGTGCTCCTTGAGCGCGTAGCGGTCCGCCGGCGCATAGCCGATGCGGAACTTGAGCTGGGTCGCCGGCTGGATGCCGCGGTCGGCGAGATAGCCGCGCGCCTTGGCGCCGGCGCGGGCCGCGAGCGTCGTCTCGAAGAATTTCGCCGCCAGCTCGACCACGTCGTGCAGCGTCTTGCGCCGCTCCTCGCGCGCCTCCGCCTCCTGGGATTGCTTGGGGACCGGCACCCCGGCCATGCCGGCGAGCCGTTCCACCGCTTCCGGGAAGGTGAGCCCCTCGGTCTCCATCACGAAGCCGAAAATGTCGCCGTGCTTCCCGGACGAGAAGTCATGGAAGAAGCCCTTCTGGTCGTTGACCGTGAACGAGGGCGTCTTCTCCTGGTTGAACGGCGAAAGCCCCTTCCACTCGCGTCCGGCCCGCTTGAGCTTCACGCGGCGGCCCACGACTTCCGAGACCGGAAGCCGGGTGCGCAGCTCATCGAGGAACTGAGGCGGAAAGCGCATGGGCGGACGCGACCGATTCGCTGGGAGGTCCTGACTATAGGCTCAAATCGGCGATGCGCCGCCGATCGGTGGTTTGTCCCGGCTATCCACAGGAACAATCGCAGTCATGCCGTGCACCGGCGTTGACAACAACATACATTTGTATATACCATTCGGAGACAAAAGACTTACACTGCAGAATCTCCTGAACTGCTAAGTCTAGGGAAAGGAACGCCCATGGCGAGTGTTGTCATCTTCTCTTGGAGCGGGTGCCATGAGCGAAGAGATAACCCAAGACTTGTTCACGCGTATTCGAGAATTTGAATGGGATGAAACGAAGCGCAAAAACAATTTCAAGGCACATAAGATCGATTTCGCCGACGTTAAGGCTGTCTTTGAAGGGTTTGCGTTCGTGCGCAGGTCCGACCGCCGAGGTGAAATTCGGTACCAGATATTCGGGTATGCGAATGGCCAGGAAGTCGCAGTCGCTTGCACGATCCGTGAAGGCCGGTGCCGCATCATATCGGCGCGGCGTGCACGTAAGGATGAAAGACAGAGGTATTACCGTGGTATCGCGGGACGATCCCCGACGCGGGAAGACTGACTGGGCTGCGGTCGATGCCTTGACCGATGAGGAGATCGAGGCGGCAGTCCGCAACGATCCTGATGCCGTACCGCTCGATTTCGACTGGTCAGAGGCCGTTCTTGTTATTCCTCCGAAGAAGAAGGCGATCTCTATCCGGGTCGACGAGGATGTATTGGATTTTTTCAAGGACCAGGGATCAGGATACCAACGGCGTATAAACGCCGTCCTGCGCTCCTACATGCAGGTGAAACGCAAGAGGCGCGCCTGATTCCCCTCACCCGCTCAGCAGGCCCTTCACGATCGGGCTCGCCTTGCCGAAATCCATCTTGCCGGCGTAGCGCTGCTTGAGCGCGGCCATCACCTTGCCCATGTCCTTCATGCCCTGGGCGCCGATCTCGGCCACCACGCCGGCGATCGCCGCCTTTGCCTCCTCGTCCGACATCTGCTGGGGCAGGTACGCGGCGATGATGGCGATCTCCTCGCGCTCCTGGGCGGCGAGGTCGGCGCGGTTGCCCTTTTCGTAGAGCTCGATCGATTCGTGGCGCTGCTTGATCATCTTCTGCAGGAGGCCGAGCAGATCGTCGTCGCTCAGCGGCTCCTTGCCCAGGCCACGCGCCTCGATGTCGGCGTTCTTCAGCGCCGAATTGACCAGCCGCAGGGTCGAGACCCGGCGCTTGTCGCCGCCCTTCATGGCGTCCTTGAGAGCCGTGTTGATGTCCTCGCGCAGCATGTCGACCTCGCTCGCACCCATGAACAGCCGGTTGATGAGCCGTTTTTGCCGCTTTGACGCTGCCGGGTGCCGCGGCTATGTAGTCCGCCCATGGACGACAAACAAGCCGCGCCTGCCTGGGCCGAGCCCGCGCCCACGGCCATGCTGGTGCTCGCCGACGGCACCGTGCTCGCCGGCCATGGCCTCGGCGCGACCGGGCATGCGGTCGGCGAGGTGTGCTTCAACACCGCCATGACCGGCTACGAGGAGATCCTCACCGATCCCTCCTACGCGGGCCAGATCATCACCTTCACGTTCCCGCACATCGGCAACGTCGGCACCAACGAGGAGGACATCGAGACCGTCAACCTGGCGGCGACGCCGGGCGCGCGCGGCGTGATCCTGCGCACCGCGATCACCGCGCCGTCGAACTACCGCGCCACCCGCCACCTCGACCAGTGGCTCAAGAGCCGCGGCATCATCGGGCTGTGCGGCCTCGACACCCGCGCGCTCACCGCGCTGATCCGCGAGAAGGGCATGCCCAACGCGGTGATCGCGCACGCGCCCGATGGCGCCTTCGACCTCGCCGCGCTCGAGCGCGAGGCGCGCGCCTGGCCCGGCCTGGTCGGCATGGATCTCGTCCCCATGGTCACCAGCGGCCAGCGCTTCACCTGGGACGAGACGCCGTGGGAATGGGGCGACGGCTACGGCCGGCTGGACCGGCCGGCTTGGCACGTGGTCGCCATCGACTACGGCATCAAGCGCAACATCCTGCGCCAGCTCGCCGGCAAGGGATGCAAGGTCACGGTGGTGCCGGCGCAGACGTCGGCCGAGGACATCCTGGCGCTCGAACCCGACGGCGTCTTCCTGTCCAACGGCCCGGGCGATCCGGCGGCGACCGGAGAATATGCCGTGCCGGTGATCCGCAAGCTGATCGACACCGGCATCCCGACCTTCGGCATCTGCCTCGGCCACCAGATGCTCGGCATCGCCGTCGGCGCCGCCACCATGAAAATGCACCAGGGCCACCACGGCGCCAATCACCCGGTGAAGGATCTCACCACCGGCAAGGTCGAGATCACCTCGATGAACCACGGCTTCGCGGTCGACCGCGCGAGCCTGCCGGCGAACGCGCGCGAGACCCATGTGTCGCTGTTCGACGGCTCCAACTGCGGGATCGCGCTCAAGGACCGGCCGGTGTTCTCGGTGCAGTACCATCCGGAAGCCTCACCCGGCCCGCGCGACAGCCATTATCTGTTCGCCCGCTTCGTCGACATGATGCGGGCGCACAAGCGCGTCGAAGAAGCGTAGAGCAGGATGCCGATTCTTCGAAATCGTCATCCTGCTCTACGTTATTGTTGGAGCATGATCTTTTCCGAAAACCGGTGCCCACTTTTCGGGATCATGCTCTGAAGCCGCCGGAACATTGCCCGCCGGCCCGGCGTTGGTATCGGCCAACAGCGGAACCACCCGATGACGCAGAGCGCCGGTGCCACTCTCGTCCGCGTCGAGCCCCTCGCCTTCCGGTTCGCCGACGACGGCCTCGTGCCAAACAATCCGGCCCTGCCGTTCGTGGTCTATCGCGGCGCCGTCGACGTCACCGGCCGCGACCCGGCGGCCGCCATCGAGCGCCGGTTCGCGGCGCACGGCTGGGGCGACATGTGGCGCAACGGCATCTTTCCGTTCACCCATTATCATTCGCGCATCCACGAGGCGCTCGGCGTCGCGCGCGGCCGCGCCCGCGTGCGCTTCGGCGGCGCCGCCGGCGAGGAGCTGGAGATCGCGGCCGGCGACGTGGCGGTGCTGCCGGCCGGTACCGGCCATCAGCGGCTCTCCGCCAGCAACGATCTGCTGGTGGTCGGCGCCTATCCGCCGGACGGCACCTACGACCTGTGCCGCGCCACGCCGTCCATGCGCGAGCGCGCGCTTGCGACGATCCCGGCCGTGCCGCTGCCCGCGACCGATCCGCTGTACGGTGCCGACGGGCCGCTGCTGGCGTTGTGGCGGCGATAGCAACGCGTCATCGATCGGCTGCGTGCTTTTCTCCCGCGCCCGCGGCAATATCGCGAGCGTGGAGGAGCAGCGCATGACCGACCCGATCGCCGAGCTGCACGCAGACATGATCGCCTGGCGGCACGATCTGCATGCCCATCCCGAGCTGGGCTTCCAGGAGCACCGCACCGCGGATTTCGTCGCGCGCAAGCTTGCCGAGTTCGGCGTCGAGGTGCATCGCGGCATCGCCGGGACCGGCGTGGTCGGCACCCTGCGGGCGGGCAGCGGGCGCCGCGCCATCGCGTTCCGCGCCGACATGGACGCTTTGCCGATCGTGGAGAAGACCGGCTCCGCGTACGCGTCCACGCATCCAGGCGTAATGCATGCCTGCGGGCACGACGGCCACACGGCGACCTTGCTCGGCACCGCGCGCCATCTGGCGGCGACCCGCGATTTCGACGGCACCGTGCACTTCGTGTTCCAGCCGGCCGAGGAAAACGACGGCGGCGGCAAACGCATGGTCGACGAGGGCCTGTTCGAGCGCTTTCCGGCCGAGAATATTTTCGCGCTGCACAACTGGCCCGGCCTGCCGTTCGGCACCCTCGCGGTGCGGGTCGGGCCGCAGATGGCGGCGCGCGACAATTTCGCCATCACCCTGCGCGGGACCGGCTCGCACGCGGCGATGCCGCACCTGGGCGACGACCCAATCATCGCCGCCTGCCGCATCGTCGCGGATGCCCAGGCGATCGTCAGCCGCACGGTCGATCCGCTGGCGGCGGCGGTGCTCAGCTTCACCCAGATTCACGGCGGCAACACCATGAACGTGGTGCCGGGCGAAGTGACGCTCGCCGGCACCTGCCGTTTCCTCGAGGCCGCGGTCGGCGCCCATGTGGCGGAACGGCTGGCGCGGCTGTGCCGCGCGGTCGGCGAAGAGAGCGGCCTCGCGGTTTCGCTCGACTACCAGAAAGGCTATCCGCCGGCCGTCAACACGGCCGCGGCGGTCGCGACCGCCGCGGACGCCGCCCGCAACGTGCTCGGCCCCGACAATGTCACGACCGACTTCGCGCCCAGCATGGGCTCGGAGGACTTCGCCTACATGCTGGCGGCGCAATCGGGCTGCTATGCTTGGCTCGGCGCCGGCCCGGCGGTCCCCGGCAAGCTGCTGCATCAGCCCAACTACGACTTCAACGACGCGCTGCTGCCGCTCGGCGTGCGCTACTTCGCGTCGGTGGTCGAGGCGGTGCTGGGCAAGCCCAGCAACCGGTAGCTCGGCTTGACGGCTGCCGCTGACCCGCGAGCAAAGCAAAGCGGCCTCGCCTATAGTCCGCCGGGCAATCGGGGGCCGCGGGCACAGGCGATGCGCGACTGGGTTTCATTCTGGGATTCCGACCACAGCATCTACGTCAACGCGCGCCACCGCGACGTCCATTACCGCACCATCGCCGACATGATCGTGCACCACGTGCCGTCCTCCGACGCGACCGTGCTCGATTTCGGTTGCGGCGAGGCGCTGCACGCCGACCGCGTGGCGGCGGCCTGCCGGCACCTCATCCTGGTCGATGCCGCCCCCAAGGTGCGGGCCGGGCTGGGCGGACGTTTCAGCGGTCGCCCGAGCATCGCGGTGCGCGCCCCCGCCGAGCTTGCGGAGGTCGCCGACCGCTCGATCGATCTCGCGGTGATGCATTCGGTGGCCCAGTATCTCAACTCCGCCCAGTTCAGCGCGCTGCTGCTGCTGTTCCGGCGGCTGCTGCGGCCGGGCAGCCTGCTGCTGATCGGCGACGTCATTCCGCCGCACATGTCGGCGCTCGCCGACGCCATGGCGCTGTTGAACTACGGCGCCGCCAACGGTTTCCTGTTCGCCGCGGTCCGCGGCCTGCTGCGCACCGCGGCGTCCGACTATACGCGGCTGCGCTCGAGCATCGGCCTGACGCTCTATACCGAGGCGGAGATGCTGCAGAAGCTCGACGCCGCCGGCTTCACCGCCACCCGCGCCAAGGCCAACGTCGGCCCCAACCCGGCCCGCATGACGTTCCTGGCGCGGTCAGGCTAAAAACTCCCGCACCGTGTCGATGAATGCGTCGAGCTGGTCGTGGTGCACCCAGTGCCCGGCCTTCTCGAAGCTCACCACGCGCGCGTTCTGGAAATGGCGGGCGCGGCCGTCGTCCTGCGGGTTCGAGGCCCAGCTTTCCTTGCCGTAGACCAGCAGCGCCGGGCACACGATGCGGCTCCACAATTCCTGCACCTCCTCGACCCGCATGTCGTAGGGCGGCCAGACGCGCACGTAGTTGTCGAACTTCCAGCTGAAGGTGCCGTCCTCGTTCTGGTTGACGCCGTGCTGGGTGAGATGGCGCGCCTGCTCGGGCGAGAGATGCTTGTTCGCCGCCTGCATGCGGCGGAATGCGTCCTCGATCGAGGCGTAGCGGCGCGGCAGCCGGCCGGCGAGGCTGTGCTGCAGGTCGATCCATTTGCGCATGCGCTCGACGATCGTCTGCCCGGCCCGCTCGGCCAGAGCCTTGGGCGACGGCCCGAGGCCCTCGATCGACACCAGCGCCTTGACCTTCTCGGGGTAGATGCCGGTGTAGCGTAGCGCGATGTTGCCGCCGAGCGAATGAGCGATGATCGTGACCGGCGCGAGCCGCTGCTGATCGATGAGCTGGGCGAGGTCGTAGATGTAGCCCGCCATGGTGTAGGAGCCGGTCGCGGACCATTCGCTGTCGCCATGGCCGCGCAGGTCGGGCGCGATGACGTGCCATTCGTGCCGCAGCCGCTGCGCCACCCAGTCCCAGTTGCGGCAATGGTCCTGGCCGCCATGCAGCAGGATCAGCGGCGGCGCCGCGCCGTTGCCCCAGTCGACGTAGTGCAGCCGCAGCCGCTGCGAGAAGTACACGCGCGACGTGGGGCCGGCGGTCTCGTGCTGGGTCATGGCGGGACGGCAGTGGCTGCGCCGGCAACGGGCGGGCAATTCATGTCACCCGACCCGCTTTCTGCCCCGCCCCAGGGGCGAATTTAACCGCATGACGGTGCTGCGCCCTTTTGCCGGCGCGGGCTCGAATCCGATCACGAGGCGATGTCCGGTGGCGCGGGCGAAGCGCTGCAAGGTGCGGGTTGAAGGCTTCGCGCGCCCGCTCTCCAGCCGCGCGATGACGGTCTGGGTGGTTTTCATGCGCCGGGCAAGCTGCTCCTGCGTCAGCCCGGCGCGCGCACGCGCGCCGACGATGGCGGAGGCAAGCGCGAACTCCTCCTCCAGCGCATCGTATTCGGCGCGGAACGCCGTGTCCTGCAACCACTTCTTGGCCACGTCGGAAACGCGGATGCGGCTCATGTGACCTCCTTGGCCCGCCGTCGGGCCAGCTCCAATTCGCTCCGTGGGGTCTTCTGCGTCTTCTTGATGAACGCTCGCACGACCACGACTCGCCGCCCTGCCGCGACAACATAGATCGCCCGCGAAATACCGTCGCGTCCGGTCATTCGCATCTCCCATAGGCGTCCATCGAGATGCTTTACGTGCGGCTCCCGCATCCCCTCGATGCCCCACGCCTCGATCATCTGGACGATGCGGAGAAATTTCGCCCGCATATCATTGGGCAGCGCCTCGACTTCCGCAGCGACCGTGCGGTTCAGGAACTCGACGACCCAGCCCATCGGGCAAACATAGCATAAAAGCTATGTCAGCGGAAGCGGATGTGGCAATAAAGTCGCGTGGGAAATGGCACGCCTGAATCGGCCCGCTTGATCAGCGCGCGCCCATGGACACGGCGGCCGCCGCGAAGGGCCGGGCGCCGGCGTCGGCGCGTCCTCCGTCGAGGTGGGTCATCACCACCACGGCCGCCATCAGCATCACGGCGGCCGTCACGGCGCCGAATGCCCATCCGAGTCTTCCAAGTGCGCTGCGATCGGCCATGCTCCGCCCTCCCCTGTCCCTCCTGTTGGTCGCGGCAGCCGCCGATTGGGTTCAAACGCCGCCGCTGTTGCGAACAAAACGGGAAACGTGGTTCGCTGGCGCCGCCGACCCGCAGGTGATTCGCCGCGCCGATGACCGCCTACCTGGCCAAGCTCAATCCGGAGCAGCGGCGCGCCGTCGAGCACGGCGTCGGCGCGGCCGCAACGGAGCACGGGCCGCTCCTCGTCATCGCCGGCGCCGGCTCGGGCAAGACCAACACGCTCGCCCATCGGGTCGCCCATCTCATCGTCAACGAGGCCGACCCGCGCCGGCTCCTGCTGATGACCTTCTCGCGCCGCGCCGCGGCCGAGATGGAGCGCCGGGTCCAGCGCATCGTCGCCGCCGCGCCGGGCGGCGCGGCGCTGGCCGCCGCCGCGCTCACCTGGTCGGGCACCTTCCATTCGATCGGCGCCCGCCTGCTGCGCGAGTTCGCCGAACGGATCGGCCTTGACCCCTCGTTCACCATCCACGACCGCGCCGACTCGGGCGACCTGATGAATCTCGCGCGCCACGAGCTCGGCCTGTCGAAGACGGAAAGCCGCTTTCCCACCAAAGCGACCTGCCTCGCCATCTATTCGCGCACGGTGAACGGGGAGACGCCGCTCGCAACCGTGCTGGGGCAGGCTTTTCCGTGGTGCGCCGCCTGGGAGGCGGAGCTGCGCCGGCTGTTCGCCGCCTACGTCGAGGCCAAGCAGCGCCACAGCGTGCTCGATTACGACGACCTGCTGCTCTATTGGGCGCAGATGATGGCGCTGCCCGCGCTCGCCGCCGACGTCGCCGGCCGGTTCGATCATGTGCTGGTCGACGAGTATCAGGACACGAACCGCCTGCAGGCCGCGATCCTGCTCGCGCTCAAGCCGGACGGGCGCGGCCTGACCGTGGTGGGCGACGACGCCCAGTCGATCTATTCGTTCCGCGCCGCCACCGTGCGCAACATCCTCGACTTCCCGCGCGCGTTCAGCCCGCCCGCCCGGATGGTGACGCTCGAGCGCAACTACCGTTCGACCCGGCCGATCCTCGCCGCCGCCAACGCGGTGATCGGGCTTGCGGCGGAACGCTTCACCAAGAACCTGTGGTCCGAGCGCGCCTCGTCCGAACGGCCGCTGCTGGTGACGGTGCGCGACGAGGCCGACCAGGCCAATTACGTGGTCGACCGGGTGCTGGCCAACCGCGAGACCGGCATCGCGCTCAAGGCGCAGGCCGTGCTGTTCCGCACGTCCCACCACAGCGGGCCGCTCGAGATCGAGCTGACCCGGCGCAACATCCCGTTCGTGAAGTTCGGCGGCCTGAAGTTCCTCGAGGCGGCGCACGTCAAGGACCTGCTCGCCTGCCTGCGCTTCATCGAGAACCCGCGCGACCGCATCGCCGGGTTCCGCGTGTTGCTGCTGCTGCCGGGGTTCGGCCCGGCCACGGCGGCGCGCCTGCTCGATCATGCGGAAAGTGCCGACGCGGCCGCTGCCATCGCGGCATTCGCGCCGCCGGCGCGGGCCGAAGAAGCGTGGCGGCCGTTTGCCGCGCTGGTGCGCGCGCTCACGCGGCGCGAAGCCGGCTGGCCGGGCGAGCTGGCGCAGGTGCGCCAATGGTACGAGCCGCATCTCGAGCGCATCCACGACGACGCCCATCTGCGCGCCGCCGATCTCGCGCAGCTCGAGCAGATCGCCGCCTCCTATCCGTCGCGCGAGCGCTTCCTCACCGAGCTGACGCTCAATCCGCCGGAGGCGACCAGCGACGAGGCGGGCGTGCCGTTGCTCGACGAGGACTATCTCGTCCTCTCCACCGTCCATTCGGCCAAGGGCCAGGAATGGCGCGCGGTGTTCGTGCTCAACGCCGTCGACGGCTGCATGCCGTCCGACCTTGCGACCGGGACGCCCGAGGAGATCGAGGAGGAGCGGCGGCTGCTCTACGTGGCGATGACGCGCGCCAAGGACCACCTCGATATCATCGTGCCGCAGCGCTTCTACACCCACCGGCAGACGAAGAACGGCGACCAGCACGTCTATGCGGCGCGCACGCGGTTCATGCCGGCGTCGATGCTGCCGTTGTTCGAGCCGCGCGCTTGGCCGACGGTCGTGATCGCGCCGGCCGCCAAGCCGGCGCGCGCCGGCGAGCGCGTCGACCTCGCCGCGCGCATGCGCGGCATGTGGCGCTGATTCCGCCGCATCCCGGCCCGCACCCCGCCCCAATCGGCGCGCAGGCTTCCCCGATTGATTCGACGTTTCGACGCCAACCAGGGAGGCGGCTCATGCGGTTTGTGATTGCGTTCTGCGCCGTTCTCGTTTGCGCCGGATGCGGCTCGGCGCTGGGCGCCCCGGCCCGCACCCACGTCGCGGCAAACCCCTTCGCCGACGTTGTCGTGCGTCCGCCGAGGTCGATCCCGCATGTCCGGCCGGCCCACGCGCCGCTGCCGCGCCCGAAACCCGACCATGTGCCGGCGCCGGTGACGGCGGCCGCCCCGGGCGCGTCGATTTTCCCGCCGGTGGCGCCGCTGGAGTGATCGCGGCTGGTTCGCCAGGCGAAACGACTCCCGCTCCATCACCGTCTTGTTACATGGGCGCGGCACAACCGGCGGTACGATTGGGTTGGTGCCTGGGAGGCATCGCCCGATCTTCAGCACAGGGGGAATAGATGATCACGCGAAAGTCCGTGGCCATTGCGGCCGCGCTTGCCACTGTCACCGTTTCGCTGATCGCGCTGCAGGTGCGCGCCGGCGGCGACCTCATCGCGTTTCCGGAGAATTACGCCAAGGGCGTGATGTACATGCTCCTCGATCGCGCCGACCTCAAGGAGTTTCGCGAGTACTACGTCACGCCGGCCGCGGTCGACGCCGCCAAGAAGGGCGAGGCGCTCCCGAGCGGCACGGTCATCACCGCGGTGCGCTACAAGGTGCAGCTCGGCGCCGATGGCAATCCGGTCAAAGGGGCGGACGGCCATTTCGTCAAGACCGGCGACCTCAACGGCTACGTAGTGATGGAAAAGCGCACCGGCTGGGGCGCCGAGTACCCCGAGGCCAAGCGCAACGGCGAATGGGAATATCAGGTGTTCACGCCGGACAAGAAGCCCAACGACAAGGCCAATCTCAATACCTGCTTCGAGTGCCACAAGCCGCACGCGGACACCCAATATCTGTTCACCCTGGACAAGATCAAAGCCGCCGCGAAATAAGGTCTTCTCCGGCCCCGGACGGGGCTTCTGGCGAAGCCGCCTCCCCAACCCTCCCCCGCAAGCGACCGCAAGCGGGGGCGGGAGCAGAAGCGGCGCCGCAGCCGGCCGTGGCCGCGCGCGGCCATCTGCGCTATTCTCCGCCGGCATTTCAGACGGCAACGTCCACAACTCCAATCACACACCCGGGAGGAACGATCATGACCGAACTCAACCGCCGGACCCTGCTGGCCGGCACTGCCGCCGCCACGTTTGCGGCCGCCGCCGGCGCTGCGCCGGTTTCCGCCGCCACGCCCGCCGCCGACAAGCAGGCGCCCGGCATCTATCGCTACAAGGTGGGCAGCCTCGAAGTCACCGTCGCCACCGACGGCGCCCGCACCTTCCCGCTGTCCGACAGCTTCGTCCTCAACGCCAAGAAGGACGAGGTGAACCAGGCGCTCGAAGCCGCCTACATGCCGCGCGACAAGATGACGATCCACTTCGCGCCGATCGTGGTGAACACCGGATCGAAGCTCGTCGTCATCGATACCGGCAACGGCGAGAAATCCTTCGCCGAGACCAAGGGCGAGACCGGGCACTTCCTCGCCAACCTGCGCGCCGCCGGCATCGACCCACAGGCGGTCGACACGGTCGTGATCTCGCACTTCCACGGCGACCACGTGAACGGCCTGCTGACCGCCGACAACAAGCCGGCGTTCGCCAAGGCCGAGGTCATGGTGTCGGCGACCGAATGGAAGTTCTGGATGGACGACGGCGAGATGAGCCGCGCCCCGCAGGGCCGCATGGCCGACCTGTTCAAGAACAATCGCCGGGTATTCGACGCGCTCGGCCGCAAGGTGACCCCGTACGAATGGAACAAGGAGGTCGCGCCCGGCATCACCGCGGTTGCGACCATCGGCCATACGCCCGGCCACACCTCCTACGTGCTCGCCTCCGGCAACGCCAAGGTCTACGTCCAGTCGGACGTGACCAACCATCCCGACCTGTTCGCGCGCCATCCCGGCTGGCATGCGTTCTTCGACCAGGATCCGGCGCAGGCCGAGGAGACCCGGCGCAAGGTCTACGACATGATCGTGGCCGAGAAGCTGGCGATCCAGGGTTTCCACTATCCGTTCCCCGGCTTGGGCCACCTGGAGAAGGACGGCGCCGGCTACCGCGTCGTCCCGGCGGCCTGGAACCCGGTGCTGTAGCGGCGCCGGTTTGCTGGGTAATCCGCCGCTTCCTCGGGCCGCGCCTCGCGTCCCGGGGACGCCGGCCATGAGACAAGCGCCGAGCTCGCCGCCATGAATCGGAACGACCCGCCGACCCTGCGCACGGTGCTCGGCAACTATCCGCACACGCAGCCGCTCAAGCGCGGCGAGGTCACGTCCCCTTCGCTGCGGCTCGACTTCGTCGACGTCAAGCCGACCCATCTGGCGTTCAAGCCGATGGTGCGGGAGCTCGCGTTCGACGTGTGCGAAATGGCGATCGTCACGTTTCTGATGGCGAAGGCGCACGGCAAGCCGCTGGCGCTGCTGCCGGCCGTCATGCTCGGGCGGTTTCAGCACCATTGCATGCTGTACAATTCCGCGCGCGGCCCGCTGACGCCGCAGACGCTCGCCGGCCGTCGGGTCGGCGTGCGTGCCTACAGCCAGACCACCGGCGTGTGGCTGCGCGGCATCCTCGCCAATGATTACGGCGTCGACCTCGACCGCGTGCACTGGGTCACGTTCGAGGACGCCCACGTGGCGGAGTACCGCGACCCGCCGCAGATCGAGCGCGCCGCCGCCGCCCAGGATCTCACCGCCATGCTGCTGGCGGGCGAGATCGACGCGGCGATCTACGGCGCCGAGCTGCCGGCCGATGCGCGGCTCAAGAGCGTGATCCCGGAGCCGGAGGCCGCCGCCCAGTCCTGGTACCGCAAGCACGGGGTGACCCCGGTCAACCATCTCGTGACCGTCAAGACCGAGCTCGTGCGGTCGAACCCGCAGGTCGTCGGCGCGGTCTATCGCCTGCTGGCCGCCGCCAAGCAGGCGGCGCCCGCGCCCGCCGGCATCGACCCGGCGCCCTACGGCATCGCCGCCAACCGCCCGGCGCTCGAACTGATCGTCGATTATTGCGTGCAGCAGCGCATGATCCCGCGCCGGTTCAGCGTCGACGAGCTGTTCGCGGAGGTGGAGGGATTGATCGGCGCCGGCTGACGGACTGATGGATGGCGCCCTGCGAACGGATCACCGCTCGGGAACGCCCGCCAGCCGCAGGCCCTTCATATAGTGCTCGCGGTCGCCGTCGTACTTGATCGGGTAGACCTGCCCGAAGCGTTCCACCGTGAAATTCGGCTCGAGCGCCAGCAGCTTGTCGACGTAGGGCTTTGCCTCCTCGCCCCGCCCGAGATGGCCGAGCGAGGCGATCAGCGGCTTATAGCCGTTGACGAAAGCGGGAGTCGTCCCGACGACACGGCGAGCGGACTTCACCGCCGCCTCATAATTGCCGGCAAACGTGTAGGCGACGGAGTATACGTTCAGCACCCAAGAGTGGCTGGGATCAATCGAGATCAAGGCACGGTACTGTCCCAGCCGTTCGAGGGCAAAGCCGGGCTTGCCGACATAACAGTAGGTCAGCGCACTCCATAACCAGCCGAACTCAAGGCGGGGATCGAGCCGCTGCGCGCGGTCGAAATAGTGGAGCGCGGCATCGTAGTCCTTGCCGAGAAAGGAACTAACGTGAGCACAGATCGCAAGCACCTCGGCATCGTCCGGCCTCAGGCTCATTGCCCTGCGTGCACGAGTTTGAGCAATTGCGGATGCCCTCACGAAATCCTGAGTCCAGCCTTGACCGAAATTGAGCACTTGCCAAAAGGCAGCCCATGCGGCGGCCATCGCATTGTCGGGCTCGATTTCGAGCGCTCGATCTATCAGCCGGCCGGCCTGTGCGTATTTCCGCCGCTCCATGCTTGACATCAACGGAATGGCGAGCAGCAGAAGCCCCGTCGCTCCGCTACGCTTCCTCCGCTGTGGATGACCGTCGAAGAAGGATGTAACGGGGTCAATCCCCGCTACGATGCGCGCGGCGGCCAGCTTGCTCCATCCCGGCAACTTGCCAGCCGCCAACACGAAGCGCTCGCTCCACACCGTTCGCGCGCATTCACCGACATCGAGCAGCCGTACGCCGATCAGCAGGTACTTGCCATCGCTCGACACCGCACCCTCGACGACATAGTCCAAGGCCTTAGGTTCAGCGGCCTCGTCGTTCACGCAACCGGCCGCAGCGGCATCCGTCAACAATTCTGGTGAAATGACATCAAACCAGCCAATCTCCTTAAGTGCCGCAGCTACTCCCCGGCTGACAGATGATGCCAAGTCCTCGTCCGTAGATGCATCGCTGGCTAAGAAGGGAAGCACTCCAACCCGCAATGCATTATCTCCAAGCGATGCCAGCCCACGCCTTGACGAATGCGTCGGGTTTGACCAGCGGCTCCCGGCAGCGAGTATGCTCATCGCGTTAGGCCATGACACCCAGAGCTCGGCGATTATCGCTCGGGAATGCCCCCGAGACGCAGCCCCATCATGTATCGTTCGCGGTCGCTCGCCTGTTTAATCGGGTAAACTTCTCCGAACCGCTCGACCGTGAAGTTCGGCTCAAGCGACAGCAATTTGTCGACATACGGCTTGGCTTCACCACGCCGTCCAAGATGGCCGAGCGCGGCAATGAGCGGCTTGTAGCCATTAACAAAGTCTGGATTGACCATCACTGCGCGCACGCCAATTGCCACCACTTTCTCGTAATCACCTTTGAACATGTAGGCGATCGTATAGAAATTCTCGAACCACGAATAGTAGGGATCAAATGGAGCCAAATCGCGATAACGCTCCAGGCGCAGCAGCGCGGCATCTGGTTGACCAATATAGCTATAGGTTGCCGAACTCAGTGCCCAAATAAATGCCAAATTAGGGTTCAATCGAAGCGCTCGATCAAAGAAGTGAATGGCGTTGTCAAAATCTCTGTTGAAAAAAGAGCAAACATGACCATAGATTCCTAGCGCCTCGGCGTTGTCGGGATCCAGCTTGATCGCCCTTCTTGCGTGTTGTTGTGCGATACCGAATGCTCGATTGACGTCTTGAGTCCAACCCTGGCCGACATAGAACACCTGCCAGTAGGCCGCCCACGCTGCCGCCATCGCATTGTCGGGATCTAGTCCGAGTGCACGTTCGATAAGGGCGCCCGCTTCTTCGTATTTTGCTCGCTCCATGCTGTACATCAACGGAATGGCCAGGAGCAGCAGGCCAGTGCCCCCGTACTGCTGACGCCGTCTTGGCTGTCCTTCGATGAAGAGAATCATCGGATCTATTTGCCCGACGACCCGGGCTGTGACGAGTTCGTCCAATTTGTGTAACTCGCCGATGGAAAGCTTGATGCGGTCGCTCCAAACCGGCCGAGCGTCCTGGGTCATGTCGAGCAGCCGGACGCTCACGTGAAGTTGTTGACCCGAGCCCGAAATGGCGCCGTCGAGGACGTAGTCGAGTTGCTTACGCTTGAGCAGGTCCTCGGTGACCAGGGGTTCGAACGGCCTATGGGACAGTGACACAGGCGCAATGACATCAAACCAGCGGAAGCGTGCAAGTGCGGCGGCGATCTCCTGACTCAAGGAAAATCCCAAAGCCTCTTCTCGTGGCGAACGCATAGCGAGGAACGGCAGGACGCCCACACGGAGTCGATTGGACGTCGACCTGCGTAACTCAGCCTTTACGCCCTGCCGAGGTACAGCGGCTGCCGGTGTGTCGCTCTTCTTGTAAGTCTCGCGATCGGAAAATGTCCGGATCGCTTGATAGAGCGCTTTCGTTTCGCGGGACGGCTCGACATCGAGCCGCATTTTGAGAGCCTCCCGGCAGCGCTCGTACTCGCGCACAGCCTGTGCGCGCTCGCCCATATTGCTAAGGGCCCGCATCAGGGCTCGCGATGCCCCCTCATGGGTCGGATCGAAGGCAATCAGGCGGCGCGCTACATTCGCCTGCTTGCTTGCCTCGTGTCCCAGTGGCGACATCTGCGCGAGTTCTGCTTCCAAAAGCGCCGTGAGCTGCTCGCTGAAGCGCGTCCGCTCGCCGAGCAGCCACTGGTCGAACGAGGGGCTTGCGCCCTCCAATTCCTCGAGGAGTTCGCCAGCACACAATATCGCCAAGTCACCGCGCAGCGAGTTGGGAGCAGCCGACTGGGGAGCCAGGAGGGCGAGGGCGTCGACCCAACACAGGCTGGTATCGAGCAGAATGGTCTCGCGGTTGGCGGATATCAACTCGCCCGCAAGTGGGCCAACCGCACTCATCAGCTCGCGCAGTGATTGACGTAAACTCTTCTTCGCCTGCGTGGCCGGAACACGGTCCCACAAGAGCGTGGCGAGCCGCGCGCGCGGAATGCGCAAACCCGATGCCAAGCACAGACAGGCAAGGATGGCGCGCGCTTTGCGGCCTCGCGGCAGAATATCTTCGCCCAGATAAGTCGTTGCCCGCATTGAGCCGAGCAAATGAATCCGCACGAGCGGCCGACCAACGGAATTATTGGTGCTTTCGGCTGATCGGGCCCGATCGAGCGGAACTACCTTGTCCGGCTCAAGGCGACGCGTAAGCGCTCCATTTCGGGTGCCACGTACCAAATGATCCGACATCTGCCTCGCCGCGCCAAGTGATCCCAGATGCAATCTTAGCGGGGACTTCAAGGGACATGAAGGCCCCAATTCGCGATTTTTGGGCGATCCTCGCTAATGCGCAATCTTAATTATCGGAATAGCAAAAAATGTCCATTGAACGGACGCGCGTTTGACGCTTGAGCGCCCCCCTCCGGCTACGGTTGCGCCGTCGACGCCGATGGGGGCGCGATAACAGCTGAGGAGGTACACATGTCGAATAAGCGAAAGAACACAGGGAAAAACGCGCAATCGATTCGTCCCGCGACCGCAAATGTCGAGGACGCCGGGAAGGTCAGGCTCGGTGGCATAAGCCCGAGCGTCGGGCCTGTGCGGAGCATTTCCATCGCCGTGACCGACAATGGAAAGGTGCGGCTGGGGGGAATCGCACCGTCGGTCTAACGACAAGCATGTTCGGATGGACCAGGGCGGGCTTCTGCCCTGGTCACTCCATCAAGCGCTGGGCCTAAATTTGGAGAGTCCGATGGACGTCGCACCAGAACACATGGCTCTCGACAGCAAGATGCCCGCCGACGCCGCCGACAATGCTCCCGACGTCACCTTCTTTCGCCTGGTGCCCGAGTGCCGGTTGCCCCAGCGGGCCGACCGTTCGGCCGCCGGCACCATGCCGACCCGGGCGTTCCGCTACTGCGAGGCGCTGACTGCCGCCTCCGCGTTCGGGTGGTACCTATTTCCGCCGATCAACTTCAGCCTGATCTGGGACGGCGGCTCCGACATCATCTGGACCTACCAGGGCGCGGACGCGTGGTTTCCGTTGAAGGTGGCCCAGTTCCCGCATTTTGCCGACCACTTCGACCGCATCGCGCCGGCCGGCTTGAAGGGCTTTTCGCCGCCGTTCCTGGCCGCCTTCAAGGAGCCGGGCGTGGTGCAGATCTGGAGCGGGGTGATCGCGCGCACCGCCCCGGACTGGAGCCTGCTGGTGCGCGCCCCCGCCAACCTGGCGCGCAGCCAGGGCTATGACCATTACGAAGGCATCGTCGAGACCGACCGCTGGTTCGGCCCGCTGTTCACCAACATCCGGTTGACCCGCACCAACGCGCCGGTCGAGTTCGACGCCGAGTTCCCGTTCCTGCAGGTCCAGCCGGTCCATCGCAGCGTGTACGGACCGGCCCTCGACGCGTTCGAGGTCGTCCCTGGCCTGGATCGGTTCGGATCGCGAGATTGGGATAGTTTTCGCACTACGGTTGTGGTACCGAATGTCGATCCGCACCGGCAGCGAGGTCAATATGCGGTTGCTGCGCGGCGTCAGCGCAAGCAGCGCAGCCCGGCGCGCCCGCCGCGGCGGGGAGGCCCGGCGTGAGCGGCCGGCAATGGGCCTGCCCACGGCCGCCGAAAGCCGGGGCGCCGTCATGGCGTTGACCGCGACGCCCCCGTTGGCCCGGCTGTCCGGCGCCAGCGCCGCGCCGCGGTCCGCCGCGTCCCCGGTCCGCCGGTCCGACCTCGCCTGGCTGGCGCTGTGGATGACCGGCACCCTGCTGTCGTTCACCATGGTGGCGGTCTCGGTGCGCGCCCTGGCCGGAACGCTCAGCGCCTTCGAGATGATGTCGGTCCGCAGCGCCTTCGGGCTCGCCGTCATGCTCGCGTTCCTGGGCGCGCGTCCCGGGCTGCGGCGGGACCTGTCGGTGCGGCGGCTGCGCCTGCACGCCGTGCGCAATACGCTGCATTTCGCCTCGCAGATCGGCTGGGCGGTGTCGGTGACGCTGCTCCCGCTCGCGACCGTGTTCGCCCTCGAGTTCACCATGCCGGCCTGGGTCGCGCTGTTTGCCGTGCTGGCGCTCGGCGAACGCATGACGGTGAGCCGGGTGGGCGCCCTCGTGGTGTGCTTCGCCGGCGTGCTGGTGATCGTGCGTCCGGGCCTCGGCGGCTTCCAGCCGGCGGCGCTCATCGCGCTCGGCACCGCGCTGGCGTTCGCCCTCGTCGCCATCGCGACCAAGAAGCTGATCTCGACCGAGAGCACCTTTGCGATCCTGTTCTGGATGAACCTCATGCAGCTGCCGATGAACTTCGCCGGCAGCGACCCGCTGTTCGTGCTGCGGCTCGAGTGGTGGATGGTGCTGCCGCTGCTCGGCGTCGGTGTCGGGGGCCTGACCACCCACTTCTGCCTCACCAACGCATTCCGCCACGGCGACGCGTCGGTCGTCATCCCGCTCGATTTTCTCCGCGTGCCGTTCATCGCCGTCGTCGGCGCGCTGTTCTATGCCGAGCCGCTCGACGCCCTGGTGTTCGCCGGCGCCGGGCTCATCCTCGCCGGCATCGTGTGGAATCTGCGCGGCGAGGCGCGGCGGGCCTGACCAGGCCCTTCCCTTGAGCCCGCGCGCCGGTCCACAGTGACCGGCATCCGCGATTGCGGCGGCACCGACGGCGCCGGCCGGGACATTCACCGACAGGTCATGGAAGCGGCGCGCGAAGTCCTGCGGCAGACATTCGGGTTCCCGGATTTCCGCCCCGGCCAGGCCGAGGTCATTGCCGCCGTGCTGGCCGGCCGCGACGTGCTGGCGGTGATGCCGACCGGCAGCGGCAAGTCGCTGTGCTACCAGCTGCCGGCCGCCATCAACGGCGGCCTCACGGTCGTGGCCTCGCCGCTCATCGCCCTGATGCGCGACCAGGTGGCCCAGCTCACCCGCTTCGGCATGGCGGCCGGCAGCCTCAACTCCGGCAACGATCCGGCCGAGACCCGGCGGGTGCACGAGCTGTTGCGCGCGGGACAGCTGCGCCTGCTCTATCTCGCGCCGGAGCGGCTGGCGAAGCCGGACACGCTCGATCTCCTGCGCAATGCCCGCGTCCGCCTCCTCGCCGTCGACGAGGCGCACTGCATCTCGCAATGGGGCCATGATTTCCGCCCGGACTACCTGCTGCTCGGCAAGGTGCAGCAGGCGCTCGGCGGCATCCAGACCATTGCGCTCACGGCGACCGCCGACGCCTCGACCCGTTCCGACATCGAGGGCAAATTATTCGCCCGCACCCCCGAGGCATTTATTGCGGCTCGCGGCGCAAGACCGAGCAATGGGCGACGGCCTTGCGCCACGAGGGCTTCAAGGCGCTCGCCTATCATGCCGGCATGGAGAAGCTCGAGCGGCACCAGGCCCAGGACGCGTTCCAGACCGAGGACGGCGTCATTGTCGTCGCCACCATCGCGTTCGGCATGGGCATCGACAAGCCCGACGTGCGCTTCGTCTGTCACGCCGACTTGCCGAAGAACATCGAGAGCTACTACCAGGAAATCGGCCGCGCCGGCCGCGATGGCCTGCCGGCCGACACCCTCACCCTGCACGGGCTCGAGGACATCCGCGTGCGGCGGATGCAGATCGAGGAGAGCGAAGCATCGCAAGAACAGAAGCGCGTCGAGAAGCAGCGGCTCAACGCGTTGATCGCGCTGTGCGAGGCACCGCGCTGCCGGCGCCAGACGCTGCTCGCCTATTTCGGCGAGGCGGCCGCGCCGTGCGGCAATTGCGACCTGTGCATCGCCGGCGTCGAGCTGAGCGACGGCACCGTCGAGGCGCAGAAGGTGCTCTCCGCGATCGTGCGCACCGGCGAGCGCTTCGGCGCCGAGCATCTGGTCAGCATCCTGACCGGCGAGGATACCGAGGCGGTGAGGAAGTTCCGCCACGACGCGCTGCCGACCTTCGGGGTCGGCAAGGACCGCACCAGGGAGGACTGGCGCTCGGTCATTCGCCAGCTCTATGCGCTCGGCGTGATCTCGCTCGACATCGCCGGCTACGGCCGCTGGACCGTGACGGATTGCGGCCGCCGCGTGCTCAAGGGAGCCGAGCGCGTCGAGCTGCGCACCCGCGGCTTGCGCGAGACCGGCAAACGCGAGACCCGCAAGCGCGCTGCCGCGATCTTCGGGCAAGCGCCGCAGACCGCGTTGGCGGATGCCGACGCGGATCTGCTCGCGGCGCTCAAGGGCCTGCGGCTGCGCATCGCCAAGGCCGAGAACGTGCCCGCCTACGTGGTGTTCCCCGACCGCACCCTGATCGAGATGGCCCGCGAGAAGCCGGCGACGCTCGACGCGCTCGCGCGCATCCACGGCGTCGGGGCTGCCAAGCTCGATCGTTACGGAAGCAGGTTCCTGGAGGCGCTGCAGCAGGGAACGGGGATCAGGGATCAGGTCAAAGAGATTGGATCGGGCTGACCGCTGGCCGGATGGAAGCTGAACCCTGCCCCATCTCGGCCGCAGTGGGCGGCGGGCCCAAACGGAGGTACCTGCGCGCCGCAGCCGCCCGCCGCACAGCAATTACATACCATCGCCGCGACAATCTCCCGCGATTTTTGCACTGCACACGCCGCCGCCGATCGATTAAAAGAGTGACCTAGATTCGCCGGGATGGCGGGAGGTACAATGATCGCAGCTGCTGCCCTGCTGGGGCTTTCGCTCGTCGTCAACACGTCGTTCGAATCCGTCGACCTCGCTCCCGACGCGCATGCGAAGGCCCTGACCCGCATGACCCCGGAGCAAAAATTCGCCACGTTGCGGCCGCTGATCCGCTCGGCGACCGACTGCGTGGTGCACGCGATCACCGCCGATCCGCGGTTTCGCGTCTCGACCGCGGGCGCCGGCATGAACGAGCTGATCGTTGCCTCGATGACGCCGTGCGCGGACGCGATGCGAAACATGATCGACGCGCATGACCGCCTGTTCGGTGCCGGGTCCGGGGAGACCTTCTTCATGGGTCCCTACCTGGAAGGCCTGCCGATCACGGTCGACAAGCTGGTCAAGGGCGCGGCCGCCGACGGTCAGCAGCCCGCCGACCACTGATCGCAGAAGAGCAACAAACGGCAGCGGCTGTCAGGGTTGGATGACGTCGACCACCTTCAGGTTGGTCGGATCGACGATCACGACCCGGTTCTGGGCAATCGTGTAGCGATAAAATTTCGCCGACGGCGCATCCGCCGTGACGGTCTCGGGCAACGCGTAAAGCTCGGTCACCGGCGGAATCTGCGCGCCCACCGTCACCGGCAGATCAGGCGGCGGCGGGGTGCGCAGCTTGGTCCCGGCGACGGTCCGGTAGATCGCCGCGCGCTGTTGCTGCGTCAGCTCCAGCGCCATGGACGGCTCGGTCGTCCCGCCGGTTTGCGCGGCGGCAAGGGCAATCCCGCCGGCGAGGATGAGCGCTGCCACGCCGGCCTTCATTGTGAGATTCATGTGCACGCCTCCCGTAGACGCAACGACGAGCGGGCGTTTTAGTTTCCACAATCTTTCCCAACCCTAGCAGAATACCGTCAGCGGTCCTGGCGGAACCGGCGCGAAGCTCCGGGGATTGAACCGGCAGGCGTCGGGCCGCGACTACCAATTAACCATGCCATGGGTGCGGAGGGACCTCGCCATGCACATGCCCCGGCTTCTCGCTTTCGCCGCGATTCTGTCGACGCTGACGGCGGTTTCGGCGCCGGCCGGCAGCGCGCCCGATGCGACCGGAACCTGCGGCCTCGCGATTCACATTCAGGACCCGGACATTCGCGCGACCTTCGAGCGCTTCGACCGCACCCAGTCGGCCGGAGCCGCCAAGGCCTGCGCGTACTTCCGTAACGACATGCCGGCAGTGATCGCCGCCCGCTGACGGGGATGAGGTTTTTTACAACCAGCGGAAGCGCGTAAAGAAATCAGCAACACAAATTATGCCAAATGGAGCGATCGGGGGACCCGCTCCATGGACCATGCCGTCAATCGGCCCATCGCCGAACGCTTTTATCGTGCGCTCGCCTCCCGCGACGCCTGCCGCATCGCGTCGTTCCTGAGCGAAGATGTCGACTGGATGAGCATCGGTCCGGTCGAAATGCTCAGCTTCTGTGGCCCGCGCAGCGGCAAGGCGGCGGTGATCGAGGTGTTCGAGCGCCTGATCCCCTCCGTCGTCGAAATAACCGGCTGCGTGACCGAGATCATGCTGGTCGACGGCGACCATGCCGCGGGGCTCAACCGGCTCACCGGCAAGCTGCACGCCACCGGCCGCGTCTTCACCTGCCGGCTGGCGAACTTTCTGCGCTTCCGCGACGGCAAGATCTGCCAATACCGCTCGCTGATGGACAGCTTTGACGCGGTCGAGCAGATCATCGGCCAGCACGGCGTGCGGCCCATTTCTCCGGAACTGGTTCCGTTCGCCGGCAGCGACCTGACCTGGCAGTAGTCTTCCGCTTATCAGAAATCGGGCTGTGCCGGCGGGGGCCGGCTGTTAGCGTCGGTCCCATGCGGAGGCCGGCGTGACCGAAATCGTCAATCGCCCCGTGGCACCCCGTGAATGGGGCATGCTTTTCCTGCTCTCGCTGCTGTGGGGCGGGTCGTTTTTCTTCACCGGCATCGCGGTCAAGGAACTGCCGCCGCTCACCATCGTGACGCTGCGGGTCGGACTGGCCGCACTGCTGCTGCTTGCGATCGTGCGCGCCATGGGGCTGCGGATGCCGCGCGACCGGGCGAGCTGGACGGCCCTGGGCGGCATGGGCCTGCTCAACAACGTCGTCCCGTTCTGCCTGCTGGTGCGGGGCCAAACACACATTGCCAGCGGCCTCGCCTCGATCCTCAATGCCACCACGCCGTTGTGGACCGTCATCGTCGCCCACGCGCTCACCGCCGACGAGACGATCACCGGCCGGCGGCTGGCCGGCGTGGTGCTCGCCTTCGTCGGCGTCGTCGTCCTGATCGGGCCCGGCGCGCTGGCCGGGCTGAGCGCGGACCTGCTGGCGCAGGTAGCCTGCCTCGGCGCCGCCGTCTCCTACGCTTTCGCCGGCGTCTACGGGCGCCGCTTCAAGCGCATGGGGCTGGGGCCGCTGCCGGCCGCCACCGGCCAGGTCGTCGCATCGAGCCTGCTGCTGCTTCCGCCCGCCCTCATCGTCGACCGGCCGTGGACGCTTCCCCTGCCCGCGCCGCCGACCGTGGGCGCGCTCCTGGGTCTCGCCGCGCTCTCGACCGCCCTCGCCTACCTGATCTATTTCCGTATTCTCGCCAGCGCCGGCGCAACCAACCTGCTGCTGGTGACGTTCCTCATTCCGGTGAGCGCGATCGTGCTCGGCGCAAGCGTACTGGGCGAGCGGCTCGACGCGAGGGACTTTTGCGGCATGGCCCTGATCGGCCTCGGGCTCCTTGCCATCGACGGGCGCGCCTTGGCGTGGCACCCGCGCGCCGTTCCGCAGCCCCGGAGGGTTCCATGAGACCGGCTTCGTCGAGCGCCGTTGCCCGCCCGAAGCGCAACGCGGGGCCCGCCGTGATCGCCTGGGATCGCGTGCTCGGCGATCTCGACGGCGCCGGCCATGCGGTCGTCCCCGGCCTGCTCGATGCCGAGCAATGCGCCGCGGCGGCGCGTCTCTACCAGGACCCTGGCGCGTTTCGCAGCCGCATCGTCATGCAGCGGCACGGCTTCGGCCAGGGCGAGTACCGGTATTTCGCTTATCCGCTGCCCGACCTCGTGGCGCACCTGCGCGAGACCGCCTACCCGCCGCTCGCCCGTCTCGCCAACAGCTGGAACGAGCATCTCGGGACGGCCGGCGACTACCCGCCGACCCTTGCGGCCTTCACGGCGCAATGCCACGCGCGCGGGCAGACGCGCCCGACGCCGCTGCTGCTCAGCTACGGGCCCGGCGACTACAACCGGCTGCACCAGGACCTCTACGGCGACCTCTACTTTCCGATCCAGATGGTCGTGCTGCTGAGCGAGCCGGGCCGCGATTTCACCGGCGGCGAGTTCGTGCTGACCGAGCTCAAGCCGCGCATGCAATCGCGCGTCGACGTCGTGCCGCTGCGCCGGGGCGACGCCTGCCTGTTCGCGGTCAATCACCATCCGGCCAAGGGCGTGCGCGGCTATTACCGCGCCGGCATGCGCCACGGCGTCAGCCAGGTGCGCTCGGGGCACCGCATGACGCTCGGCGTCATCTTTCACGACGCCCGCTGAATCGTTCCCGTGACAAGACCGTGGCCGGCGCGCCACAGCCCATGCGCGATCTGCGGGACACGGCCGCTTGCCCCTTGATTCTCGCCGGGCCGCGCGGCACCGTCGCGGATCGACAGGGAGCCGAGGCATGGCCAAGAGCCGCGTCGCCGCCGCGCTGCTGGGCGGGCTGTTTGTTGCCGTCACGGCCCTGCCCGCCGGTGCCGCCAATCCGTTCGAGATGAATTTCTGGCTGTCCGGCCCGCGCTACGACGGCGTGCTGCCGCCGTGCGAATTCCGCTACGTGCTCGAGCGCATCCAGACCCGCTTCGGCAGCAAGGAAGGCCGGTTCTGGAACTCGGATCTGCGCATCGTCGGCTTCGACCAGGTGCGCGAGACGGCGTTCCGGCCATGGGCGCCGCAGACCATCCCGCGGCGCTTTTGCAGCGCCGTCGCGCTTACCTCGGACGGGCTGCGCCGGCCGGTGCATTACTCGATCGCCGAAGACACCGGCATGATTGGGGCGAACTGGGGCGTGGAATGGTGCGTCGTCGGCACCGACCGCAATTGGGCCTATAATCCCGGCTGCGCCATGGCCCGCCCTTGAAATGGCCGCCGAGGGCGCGTCCTGCAATTGATCCTTATCCGTTCTTTTTTGTTCTTGTAATGTTCCTTTCGCTGCGCTAGGTGCTGGCCGGTTTTGAGGGTCAGTGGCCGAATTTGAAAACCGCAGTGGCCGAATTTGCGGGAACCTACCGACCTACCTCTGCATTGTGTCCAATTACGTACTCCGGGGACTCGCATGGATCGGCCCGAAGAGTTCCGGCGCCACGCCGACGAATGTGTGAGGCTGGCGAAAGAAACCACCAATCCCGAGCACCGAGCGAGCTTGCTCAGCATGGCGCAGTCGTGGCGACGACTGGCCGACGTGCGGGAAGCGCGGTCTTCAAGGAAAGACTAGGCCCCTAGGCCGCCCGGACATCTTGAACCGGAAAACCGACCTCAATTCCGGCCTCTGGGTTCCGGATGGCATCTAAATACCGCGATGCCGGACAAACGTAGGCCGTTTGACCAGCCACGCGGACCAAAACCAACTCCCGTTCCGTGCCGTCTGCCCCGCGCACATAAACTTTTTGATTTTTCTGCGCCATATGTTGCTTCCTCTGTTGACTTCTGCGTGGCTGTGGTCTACGTCTTGACCACGCAACGCCACGCAGGAGATAGGAGCCATGAGCGAACGAACCAAAACCCTCTCCCCACCTTACGCAACTTTCGGCGCTTTCGTTAGCTTTCTCAATAAGTTGCGCGATACAAACGTTCCCAGCCGGATCGATCCAACCGTCTTTGGAAACGCGTCGGGAAGTCTCGCCTACAGTATAATCTCCGCGCTGAAATACCTCAAGCTAATTGATGACGGCGGAATCCCGTCGCAAGAGTTTATTGTGCTGGTGAAAGCCGCGGATGAAGCCCGCGGCGAGCTATTCGCAAAGATCGTTAGGCGAGGATACCCGTCGCTTTTTGAGCCCGGCATCGATTTGACCTTGATGACGGCCGGACAATTCGACGAGCACGTGCGAAACGAGTTCGGCGCCGCGGGCTCGACCGTCGATAAGATCGCACTGTTTTTCGTCGGCGGATGCAAGGCCGCTGGGATTCCGCTCTCGACACACCTGCTCAACCGCAAGCCAATAGCGACCTCATCCGCGGCAAAAAAGAGCGCCAAACAACGCAAACGCGACGGCACGGAAGATGAATTGGACGAGGACGATCCGCCGCCGCCTGCACCGCAGGCGAAGGCGCTCGAATACCAACTGATCGATCTAATGTCCGAACCAGATATCGACGAGCCGACCAAACAATCTATCTGGTCGCTGGTGCAATATCTGACGGCACGTAAGGCAAAAAAGGCAGCCAGCAACGATGAGTGAGGGACCGGGACCCTGCGCAAACAGGGCCCCGGCGGAGAATATGCGGGGATCGTCTAGATGGTAAGGACGCCGTGTCTACACCACGGAAAGGCCGGGTCGAAGCCGGCTCCCCGCACCAGTCAAACCAAGTGGGCCCGCCCCTGCGCAAACAGCGACGGGCCCGGATCAGCAACCCCGGGATTGGGCCCCGAAGTCGTGACCTTGGACGAATATAGCGAATCTATCGCGATTTTTCCAGCCGTCGGCTTCGGGCCTTTCCCCACCGTGTCGGATTGGGCCCGCCATGAATACCCTCTCTCGCGACAAGCAGATTGAAGTCCTCGCCGCCCTCACTGAGGGCTTAGGCGTCCGCGCTACCTCCCGGATAACCGGCGTTGACCGCGGCACCATCGCCAGCCTAGCGCTTCGCGTCGGGCGCGGTTGCGCCGAGCTGCACGACCGCATGATGGTCGGTCTCCGCGTCGGCAGGATCGAGATTGACGAGCTCTGGGCCTTCGTCGGCAAAAAGCAGAAACGCGTCACCCGGCAGGACGTGGCCGTTAAGGGCGACCAGTACACGTTCATTGCCATGGCATCGTCGGCCAAGGCGATCCTCGCCTATCGCACCGGCAAGCGCGACACGGACACCACGGACCTGTTTATCCAGGACCTTCGGGAGCGCGTGCTTGGCGCCCCGGAGATTTCGACCGATGGGTTCCGCCCGTATCAAAACGCGATCCGCGATGCCTTTGGCGGGCGCGCGGCCCATGGCGTCATCAACAAGACCTACTCGGTAACGGACCTGCGCAAGGACGCCGCACACCGCTACAGCCCGGCGGCGGTAGTAGCAGTAAGCCTTGACGTAATCAGCGGCGCGCCGACCGAGATTTCGACCAGCTACGTTGAGCGCGGCAACCTTTCGGTTCGCATGGGGTGCCGGCGCTTCACCCGGCTGACAAACGGCTTTAGCAAGCGGCTTGAAAACCACGCGGCGGCCGTCAGCCTGTACGTCTCGCACTACAACATGTGCCGCGTTCATGAAGCCCTGCGGACCACGCCGGCCGTGGCGCTCGGGATTGCGGATCGCGTTTGGACGCTTGGCGACCTGCTAGACGCCGCACTCGCAACGCAACCGATTGACCCGGTAGTGTCCCCGCCGGATCGGCGGCGCCGGTTCAGGGTAATCGAAGGTGGGCGGCAATGAGCCGCCTACCTTCTCTTTCGTCCCGCAGAGTCTGGGCGAATCACTTCAATTTCAACCGCTCGAATTTGGCGCTTTCCGCGCCTTTCTGGTTTGGGAGGGGCCTGCGGATTATCGAGAGGAAAGATCATTTCGGTTTGGCCCTCGATAACTTTACGCCGTTTTGTGGCAGGCGCCGGCGGGGCAAGGCGGCTTATTTCTGGTGGATCGAGCGTGCCGGGCAATTCAATAGGGTGGCGAGTGAAAATCTGATCTACTGTAACAATCTGCAATTTTGGCACCCGCCGCGAAGCGGGACCCACCTCCCTTTCCGACAAAACTTCTCTATCCATGGCCGCCGTCGGGGTGTCCAAACATACGAGAATGCCCACTTCGGCCTTCTCTCGCTGCACAACAGATTTCAGCTTGTGAATAGCATCAACGCCTACGTGCTGGCCGCCCTTGACAGACACGACGGCGCGATTGGGTTGTTCTATGCCAACGCGGTGATATCGAATGATCCCGTCTATCCCGCCGTCTGCGCCCGGACGTTCTTTTGGAAGGCCGCCCAGCGCAAATACCGCCCACTTCTGAAACTCAAGCCAATCGCGTGCAGCCAATGCACGTGCGTCATCGGCGTCTTTCGGACGGCCAAACAATTGGTAGCGCTCCTTGATAGTTGGTCCAAATGCTTTAACCAGCCGGCCCTCTATCACGTGAATTGCGAGATAGGTTACATCTATCCCGATCCATTGACGTTTCAGATCTTCCGCCGCCTCAATCGCTGTCCCGCAACCACAAAATGGGTCGAGAATAATGTCGCCCTCGTTAGAGGACGCGCGGATGATTCTCTTCAAAAGAGACAACGGTTTTTGCGTCGAATAGCCAAGCCGCTCTTCAGCTTGCGAATTTATTGGGTAAATGTCCGACCAAATAGAAGTGACTGGCGTTCCAAGCATTTCATCTCGAAATCTTTTGTAGCGCGGCATACCCGACTTAGAATACACCAAGCGACCCTCATCATGAAGGGCCTGCATCTTTTCTTTTGTCCATCTCCAAACTCGCGTGAGCCCATTCCATTCGTATGTCAGATTTGGCCTGTTACGATTTGGATTCAAACAATTGTCAAGCATATAGCGGCGCCCCGTCTCCTTGTCTATATTGCTGTAATGGCTATCAATATACGATTGACGATGAGGAATGTGTTGTGGGTTCCAAGTTGTCGTCTCGCTTTTTCCGTACGACAGAATAACGTCGTGCGTCGATGGGAACCTAGTGAACGCATGCCCCTTTGGTGTCGTGCGCTGCCAGATGATCTCGTTTCTAAAATGGGCCACTCCAAAAATGGTGTCGAGCAGTATTTTAAGGTAATGACTGGCTGTGGGATCGCAGTGCAAGTTAAAGTGAGCCTGTCGGCTTTAGAATACGTTGCATTTCAATGAGGCGGACGGCCATCATAGCTAGATAGGCGATCATGTTATCGCCAGGAAAAGCCTTCTGGAACGAATCTAACAGCGCTCCCGCTTCCAGGTGTCGTTCGGCCGCCTGATTGAGCGCACGCTGCGCGTCAGGCCCCCACGTCCACATGTCTTTGAAGGCGTGAGATTGGGCCTGCGATGGGCCGCCCCGCTTAGTGCCGTAGATCACCCCGTAGATCGCCTGGGAATTGAACGGTGGGTCAAGATAGATCAAATCAACGGATTCTGCGGTCATATCCCGCAGAACGTCGATGTTGTCCGAAAAGTATAATCTATTCTGCGCTGGCGATTGGCCAGCCCCAGCCCCAGCCTTACTCACAACGCCACCCTGCTACTAACGCCGCTCTTTTTTCGCAGGCTAGCAGAGCGCGGAGGTGCCTACAACTATTGCGTGACGACCGTTCGGAGGGCCGCGAAATCGACCATCTGAGGGCCGTCCGCGCGATCGACGCACCATAGCCGGCACTCGCCGGCCGTGTCCCAAAACAGGAACATCCCGATCGCGTGCGGCTCGATAAGCTCGGATAGCGCCGGCACCGCGCGAACCATCGTGAGATCGCGCAGCCGGCCGCCTCGCTCTTGGATGACGAGGTAGCGGTAGGTCGTATCCTGGTCGCCGAGCTCGACGGGTCCGACCACGACAACCGTTCCGACGACCGAAAGTAGCGGGCAATCCATGGCGCAATGTACCTTAAAAGCGGTCGCCTTAAAATCGTCAATCCGCACAATCCGCGTCCGTGAAACGGACGCACAAGGGCCCCCTCCGGGACGCCCTGGCAACGAACATGCGCCGGCTCCGCGCCGCGCGTGGGCTCAGCCAGGAAGCGCTGGCGCATGCCAGCGGCCTCAATCGGACCTACCTGAGCGCGGTCGAGCGGGCAGAGCGGAACGTCTCGATCGACAATATCGGCCGGATCGCCAAGGGCCTGCGGGTTGAGGCCTGGACCCTGCTTAAGGGCGACTGAGGGGAGTGGCCGATTTTGCCACCGGCCAGTGGCCGATTTCGGCCAGTACCGCTGCGCTATAGTCCATTACTGTGCAATGTCTAGTTAGGGGGAATACCCATGGGCCCGTTGTCGATGTCCCTCCGTACCTCCTCCCACCGCCTCTTGTTCTCCAACCGTCCCTTCTCGGACCGCCTGCTCTCCCGCCTGGCCGCTGCAGCGACCATGGCCGCCTGCCTGCTCGTCCTCTCGGCCGGGGCGATCTGGGCCCAGGACGCGCGCCAGAACCAGCCCGGCGAGTTCGATTTCTATGTGCTGGCGCTGTCGTGGTCGCCCTCGTTCTGTGACGCCGCCGGCGACCGCGGCAAACAACAGGCCGAATGCGGCGAACGGCCCTATGCGTTCGTGGTGCACGGCCTGTGGCCGCAATACGAGAAGGGTTTTCCCGAATATTGCCAGGTGCCGGCACCGCGCCTCGACCGCAACATCGTCTCCTCCATGCTCGACCTGATGCCGGCGCCGCAGCTCATCTTCCGCGAATGGGACCGGCACGGCACCTGCTCGGGCCTCGCCGCGCGCGTCTATTTCGACACGGTGCGCAAGGCGCGCGCCGTGGTGAAGATTCCACCCGAATTCCTCGAGGTGAAATCCGAGCTGACGGTGACGCCCGACGACGTCGAGGAAGCCTTCGCCAAGGCCAATCCTGGCTTGAACCGCAGCGCGATCGCGGTCGGCTGCGACAACAAGCGGCTGCGCGAGATCCGCATCTGCCTGACCCGCGAGCTCGGCTTCCGCGATTGCGAAGAGGTCGATCGCCGCGCCTGCCGGCGCGACAAGCTGGTCATGCCGCCGGTGCGCGGCAGCTGATCGCGCGCAGTCCGGCCCTGCGGCTCCGCCGCGGGGCCCTCACTGACCTGGGCGCCTGCCCTGCCGGGGCAGGCGCCCGTCTCTGCGTTGATAGCAACGAACTCGTAAGCCCGCGGCCCTAACCTCACGGCCCGGCCGGGCGCATGCGACGGACGACCCGGTGGGCCGTGGAGCAATCCCGTCGCACGGGCCGGCCATGCAGCGCCTGAGGGATTATGCCCGCTTTCTGGTCTGGTCGTCCGGGCTCGGGTATCTCGCGCTCTGGGCCACGACCGTGTGGACGCTCGAGTCCGGCACCGCCCTGTTTGCCGAATCCGGCGTGTGCCGCCCCGACGCGACGCGCGAGCTGTCCTACTGGGCGTGCGATCCGGCAAGCCCGCTGGCGATGCTCGCCGCGCTCGCCAATACGGCGCTGACCTTCACGCTTTGGGCGCCGGTCTATGTGGCTGCCGCGATCGTGCAGCCGCGCCTGATCGTCATCGCCGCCCCGGTGGCCGCAACCCACGTGATCGGGCTTCCGGCCGCGCTCCTGGTGACCATCCGGAGCGCGGTCGCGGCGCTCGCGGCCGGGCGGCGGCTTCTGCGTGCCGCCGCCGCGAGGCTGCATGCCGCGGAGCCGGTCACCGGCAAGCGCCCATAACGATACGCCGATCTAAAGTGCCGACGGTCAGTTGCCGGGCTTCAGCTCGGCCTCGACAGTGTCCACGTACGTCTTGAGATAATCGACCGCACGGTCGCCATCGAGCCGCGCCAGCGCCCGGCGGCCGGTGAGCGCCCCCTTGTTGACCTCGGCGTAGAATGCCTGCAGCGCAGAATCGAGCCCGGCCGGGCGATACCCGTCGAAACTCGGGTGCCCGTAGGCATAGACCAAGGCGGCCATCGTAAGGCTGCGCCACATTCGCTGTCCGATCTTCGCTGCCGTGGATAAGGTTGCCCGCGCGAGGCCGCCAATCTAGCGTGCGGGCTTGAATTGCCCGCTAAGCATTTGACGACAATTTTAGCGATCCCGGCCGGTGACGGCCGGGCGGGCCGGGTCGCGCGGAATTCGCCATGAACTATCGGCACGCCTACCACGCCGGCAATTTCGCCGAGGTGGTCAAGCACGCGGCCCTCGCCCGCGTCGTCGCGCATTTGCGCGAAAAGCCGGCGCCGTTTCGCCTCCTTGACACCCATGCGGGCGCCGGGCTCACCGACCTCGCCGGACCGGAGGCGAGACGGACCGGGGAGTGGCGCGACGGCATCGCCCGCCTGCGCGCCGCGGCCCTCGAGCCGCGCGTCCGCGCCCTGCTGGCGCCCTACGTGGAGGCGGTTGCCGCCTGCAACCCGGACGGTCGGCTCACCGCCTATCCGGGCTCGCCCGTGCTGGCGCGCGCCTGGCTGCGTCCGCGGGACCGGCTCGTCGCCTGCGAGCTCGAGCCCGGCGCCGCCGCGGCGCTCGCCCGCCGCATGCGCGGCGATCCCAAGGTCAAGGTCGTGACGATCGACGGCTGGACCGCGCTTTCCGCCTATCTGCCGCCCAAGGAGCGCCGCGGCGCCGTCCTGATCGACCCGCCGTTCGAGCAGCCGGGCGAGTTCGACCGCCTGGCCGCGGCGCTGGCCGGCGCCCACCGCAAATGGACGACCGGCACCTACCTGGGGTGGTACCCGATCAAGGACCGGCGCGAAGCCGATGCCTTCGGCCGCCGGCTCGCCCGCACCCGCATCCCGAAAATGCTGCGCGTCGAAGTGACGGTTGCGCCGGACCGGGCGGCGGCGCGGCTCGCCGGCACCGGCCTCATCGTGGTCAATCCGCCCTGGACGCTGGAAGGCGAGCTTGCCGTGCTGCTGCCGGCGCTTGCCGCCGTGCTCGGCCGCGACGGTGCCGGCACGTTCCGCGTAGACCGGCTGACCACCGAAAATTGACGAGTCCGGCCGCTCGCCTCTTTCCACTGCGACGGCATTAGTTTACTCCTTGTCAGGCTGGCTTTGACGTTCCGCCTCTCGATGGGGGCCGGCGGAGGTGACTGAGGCCCGCTGCGGCCGATGCCTTTCCCCGACTGCGAATGTCCGGCCGAACCGCCGCGCCGTAACGGCCGGCGGCGAGGAATATTGGGGAAAGGAGCTTCCCAATGGCAATGACCGGCACGGTCAAGTTCTTCAACAGCGAGCGGGGCTACGGGTTCATCAAGCCCGACGACGGGGGGCGCGACGTGTTCGTGCACATCACCGCAGTCGAGCGCGCCGGGCTCAAGTCGCTCAACGAAGGACAGCGCATCAACTTCGACGTGGAGCCCGACAAGAAGGGCAAAGGCCCCAAGGCGGTGAACCTCGTGGTCACCGGCTGAACGGCGACACGCCGTTCTTCGATTG
>Ga0193751_1000392_pt1 | contig 35629 bp, 25 predicted proteins | sample L1c2metaG_FD_143050 | JGI IMG/M metagenome (GOLD analysis project Ga0193751, IMG submission 143050) | Soil microbial communities from a riparian zone of the East river system, Colorado, United States - L1c2 | ecosystem: Environmental > Terrestrial > Soil > Riparian zone | place: USA: East River...
TGAGCAATAAAGCCGTCTGCGGATTATTGGTGGTATTCACCACCGCTACGTTGTAGTTGGACAGATCCAGTTGCACATGCAGAGGCTCGCAAGCTTTCTTCACTCCATAGAAAGAAGATTGCGTGTCATAATCCGCGTTCAGGATTTGCCACGTATTGCTGGGCCACGCGGGCTGCGTCATCCACAGGAGACGTCCGCTATTCGGGGCCCACAGGTGCGCGTTCATGCCTTCGAAAATCGCGCGGTGATCCACGTAATCTAGCATTTGGGCCTTGCGCTCGAAATCTTCCAGGCTCACCGGAGCGCCAAACTCCGCTTGCATTTGCGCCATGAAGGGAGCCATGTCGCCGTTTCCACTCTGATGCCAGTCGTGATAGGCCCAATCGTCGCTGATGGGCCACTGATCTTCTTTCGGAATCCACGCGCGGAAAGATTCCAAAGTTGAAAAAGAAGGAGTTCCAGTTTCGACGGAGAACCCATGATTGAGTGCGGTGTAATAGAGCACCGGGTCCATATATTTGTAAGGACCGCTATTCTGAAGATTGACCTGGTTGGAACTGGGGAAGTAGAAGCGTGTTCCATCAAGCGATCGAGTTAACTCAATGAGGCCTTCGTTGATGATGGGTTGGGGCACGCCTTCGTTGCGGCCGCACCAAACCACGATTGACGGATGATTTCGGAACCGCAGAATAGTGTCGCGGACATTGTCGAGAAAGAGCGCCGGATCCTGAGCCTCGACGTTATAGTTCTGTGTGGATTCCCAGAAATCGTTCCATACCATCAATCCGTATTCATCCGCGAGATCATAGAAAACTTGCTCGGTATTCTGACCGACCCAATTGCGGATGATGTTCAAGTTGGCGTCGCGATGCAGGCGGAAATAGGGCTCCAGTCGGTCGCGGGAAACACGCTTGCGGGAGTCGTCCATGCCCCAGTTCCCGCCGCGGCAAGCGATGCGCACGCCGTTCACTTTGATCACCAGATAGGGAGACGTCTTTGTATCGTCGAGCATCTTTATTGACGGCGATTGTTCGCCGCCAGGCATAAGCGACGCGACCCAGGATTTCCATCCTTCTTTCCACTCCGGGGGGAACGCCGAGGGAAACGGATCGGCAGCGGGAATTTGGCGCATGCCTTCGTGACGGACGTCGACGATTGTTTCTGATTTCAGCCTCGCCATCGTAGGCGAATATTCCAGACGGCGGAGGTGGCCCATGCTATCGAGCAGGCTCAACTCATAAGTGATCTCGCGGATCCCGAAGCGTAAATCCTTTACATCCGATTCTGCATTCCCATCTGAGAATGTCAGGTGCAGTTTGTACAGTTCCGGCTTGCCGTAGCCGTTCGGCCACCACAGGCGGGGATGCTGCACTGTCAGTTGTGCGAACTCAGATGGCGCCAATCTCACTGTGTTGTCGCCCGACGTCAAGGTCACTTGTTTGAACACGACGATCTCGGCCAAAGAAGCCTTCAACGTCCCTGTGACGGGCGAGTCTGACAGGTTCTTGAGGGGCACGTTAATTACGACGTCCGCGCGGGTGGTATCGGGCAGAGGCAAGGAAGTCACTACTTGCGGGTCGCCGATCTTCACGGTGCTGCTTGCCGACAATGTTACTGGTTGCCATATGCCAGTATCGCGGTCCCGAACCGCAGGAATCCAATCCCAGCCTTCCGTCGCCACAAAAGTGGGACCGTCCAGACACATGATTCCGCCGTTCTCTCCCGGCCCGCCTTTGATGGATTGCTCCTGCGGAATCCCAGGATGTGGCGGAGGCGAGACCCGCACGGCCAGGACGTTTCGTTCATCGGGCTTCAAAATATCGGTCACGTCAAATGTGCCGCGAATGAATGCTCCCTTGATCGAACCCAGCGATCGTCCATTCATCCACACCAATGCCTGGTAATTGATGCCTTCGAAGGTAAGGGTGAGCCGTCGGCCTTGGATCGCTTTGGGTGCGCGAAATCCCACCCGATACCAGTAGTCCTGCTTGTTCAGAGTTTCGGGGATGGCAAGATTATTCAAACCGTAATCGGGATCGGGATAGAAGCCGCGATCGACCATGGTTGTGAGCACGGTTCCGGGAACGGTTGCAGACATCCACTCTCGAGCATTGAAGCCTTCTTGCGAGATTGTCTTTCCGTCTGCATTTACTTTTGGCGCGGGAATCATGCTCCAGCCTGCCGCCAACGTCCACTGGCTTTCACCGTCTGCGCGAAGAACGTCCTGCCTCTGCACGGACCTTGCTGCTGGAGTTGAGAAGGGCGCCTTGCTGCGGGGCATCGTGGCGGGATCTTGAGGCGCACGATATCCGGCTTGCCCGCGGGTTTGCACGGGCCATGGTTTCGAACCCTCTTCGAACTCAAGGTTTGCGAAATCATCGGGCTTTTGAAAGAGCTGTTTGATCTCATCGCTGCTCAAGGCGCTTCGGATCAGAGTAAGAGAAGCAATTGATCCGCCGAAGTGACGCCAATCTGAGGCAGGAAAATAAGGAGGGGCCATCTCCAGGACGGGGCTCACGCTTCCCAGATCTAATTTGCCGCTGGCGACTTGGGCGCCGTCGGCATAAATCCGGGACTGCTCGCCGTCAAATGTCGCCGCTATGAAATGCCACTTCCCGGAAGCGAGCGTTGCGGTGCCGACAAGGCTATTGTCTTTGCCCATCCACAACATCAGGCGGTCTGCGCTCAGAGCGAGATATCTCGAAAATTCCTCCTCTGGATCGCCCAGGCCGGCCACCAGGCTCGGCATTTTCAGCGCTTCGGTGGGCCTGATCCAGGCATACAGCGACCACGAACTATCGGCACGCAGGAGCGAATCGTTCTTCACAAGAGGCTTCTTGAGGCCGTCGCCATCGGGCAAAAACACAGCGTTAAACGGGCCATAAGATGGAGGGTCATTCGTAACCTGGCCTTGAGAGTGACTGAGCAAAGGGCCTGCGACCAGGCAGATCAAAAATATTCCAGTATGGATTAGGAGGTGACCAGGAGAAGAATCCTTCATGATGTCTCCGGTAATACTGCGAAGATTTTGCCAAAGATGAATTCGAATCCTATCAGGACTTGTTGCGGCATCCTAGCCAGCATGCAAAATCCGAATCTACAGCATTCGAAAAATTGCTAGATTCCAATAATTAAACTTGTTGACGGTAAGGGAACGCTCTCGTAATCTAATAGCCAGTATGTTGTCTCATTTCCATCATCGCCATCACCATCATGCGCGTAGCGTGACGGCGGCGATGTGCACCTGAGATTGCAGACTTAATAACAGCACTTTTCAGGAGTTTCGGCCCGCTGACGCGAAAACGTTCAGCGGGCTTTTCGTTTTCCATTGAAAGGGATCACGGAATATGAATGCAGAATTTGACTTCGACAAGATGAGCGGACTGCTTCCCGCCGTGGTGCAGGATTCCTCCGACGGAGCAGTTCTGATGGTAGGGTTTATGAATCGTCAGGCGCTGGAACGCACGCTGGAGCAAGGCTATGTGACATTCTTCAGCCGGACGCGCCAACAGCTGTGGATGAAGGGCGAGACTTCAGGCAACCGGCTGAGGGTCGTCTCGGCGCACACGGATTGCGACCGCGACACCTTGCTCCTACGCGTTGAAGTGGAGGGCGCGGGCGTGGTGTGCCATCGCGGTACGCGGTCCTGCTTCACGGAACCTGTCTCCGCGCGCGTTTCGGAAACCGCGCTGTTTCCCAAGGAGACGCGATGAAACTGCGAATTGGAATTCCCAAAGGCAGCTTGCAGGAGGCGACCCTAGAGCTATTCGCGCGAGCGGGGCTACCTGCCTACACCAATGGACGGTCGTATCTCGCCAGCACCGCCGATCCGCAGATCGATTGCATGTTGATCCGGGCGCAGGAGATGGCCCGCTATGTGGAGCACGGCGCGATTGACGCAGGCCTGACTGGGTTGGACTGGGTCATTGAAAGCGGATTGGAAGTCGTAACCGTGAGCGACCTGATATATGCGAAGCGAAGCCGCGGAAAAGTCCGATGGGTGCTGGCGGTTCCGGAAGATTCTTCGGTTCAAGGTGCTGCCGATCTCTCGGGAAAAATCGTTGCCACCGAACTGGTGAAAGTGACGCGTGACTACTTCTACAAGAAAGGCGTCGAGGTGCGGGTGGAGTTTTCCTGGGGGGCCACAGAAGTTAAGCCGCCGATGCTGGCGGACGCCATCGTTGAAGTGACGGAGACCGGCAGTTCGCTCAAAGCGAACCGGCTCCGCATTCTGGAAACAGTGTTGGAATCGAACACGCAGTTAATCGCCAATAAATGCTCGTATGCAGATCGTGACAAGCGACGAAAGATCGACAATCTGGCTCTGATGCTGCAAGGTGCCATGGAAGCGCAGGACCGGGTGGGACTGATGCTCAATGTGCGGAAGGAAAATCTGGCGGCGGTGTTGGCGGTGTTGCCCGCTCTGCAGAAGCCTACTATTTCTCATTTGAGCGACGAGGATTGGCTCGCGGTGAATACAGTGATTGACGAGGGCTCGGCGTGGGACGTGATTCCCCGGCTCAAAGAGGCGCAGGCGCATGGCATCGTCGAATATCCGCTGAACAAGGTGGTGCTGTGATGCGGATTGTGTCCGGTGGCCAGGCCGAGGCCATGGTGAACCGGCTCGCCGCGCGGGCGGTCACGCTCAGCAAGTTGGAGCCGCAAGTTCGTAAGATCATCGATAGCGTGCGTCGCGGTGGAGAGCGATCGCTTCGGCGCTATGCCGAGCGATGGGATGGATTGTCAGCAAAACAATCGCTGCGAGTGTCAGATGAAGAGATGACGGCGGCGTGGGCCGCAGTTTCTCCAGAGTTGCGCAAGTCTCTTCGTGTAGCTGCGCAGAACATCCGTCGATTCTGCGAGTGGCAGAAGCCCAAAAACTGGATGAGGACTCGCAGTGGAATCTCTCTTGGGCAAGCGGTGCGTCCTCTGGAATCAGTGGGTTGCTATGTGCCAGGAGGCCGGCATCCGCTGGTGTCCACGTTGCTGATGACGGTGATTCCGGCGCAGGTCGCGGGGGTACGAAACATTCGCGTGGTGTCGCCCAATCCGTCGGCAGAAGTGCTGGCCGCGGCCGCGATGCTGGGCGTGCGCGAGTTTTACCGCGTGGGAGGGGCCCAGGCCATTGCGGCGTTAGCGTACGGCACTAGCTCCATCCCGCGAGTCGACAAGATTGTCGGGCCAGGGAACACGTACGTTACAGTGGCAAAAAAACTGGTTTCGTTCGACTGCGCGATTGATTTTCTGGCCGGGCCTACGGAAGCAGTGGTTCTGAGCGACTCCGGAGTTCAGGAATTTATTGCAGCCGATCTGGTGGCGCAGGCGGAGCATGATCCCGAAACCCTGGCGGTATTTATCACGACCTCTCGGGGGTTGGCGGGATCTGTGAAGTTGAGTGCGGTGAAACTTGCAAAAGGGAATCCCATCGCAAAAGAATCTCTCGGAGAACACGGCGCAATTCTCATTGCCGCCTCTCGTGAACAAGCGCGGGACTGGGCTAATCGAATTGCGGCTGAACATATTACCGTTGAGGCGGAAGACCTGCCGTTTATTCAGAGCGCGGGCTCGATCTTTGTGGGGAACTACTCGGCTCAGGCGGCGGGGGATTACGCTTCTGGGCCCAATCACGTATTGCCCACTTCAGGGCAGGCGCGATTTCGAGGAGGCTTGAGCGTGGCGGATTTTGTAAAGGTCATCACGGTGCAGCAGCTTTCTGCCGAGGGTTTCAAACGGATTGCACCGGTTGTTGAATATCTAGCCAGTGCGGAAGGATTGCCTGCGCATGCGCGCTCGGTCCGGGTGAGGTGTGAACATGCTTAGTCCGAGGGAAGCGGTGCGGACCCTGCCGTCTTATCACCCGCCGCTGGCGGGAAGAAACGGACTGCGTTTGGATTTCAACGAGAACGCGGTCGGATGTTCACCCCGAGTGCTCGAACGGCTGCGGCAGTTGGGTGCGGAACACCTTGCCTGTTATCCCGAGCGCGAACCTGTGGAAGCGAAGTTGGCTGAATTTTTGGGAATCGCGGCCGCGGATCTGTTGTTGACGAATGGTGTGGACGAAGCGATCCATCTCTTGTGTCAAACCTATATTGAACAGGGAGATGAAGCTCTGATCGCCGTGCCCACATATTCGATGTACCGGATTTACATGATGGCTGGGGGTGCACAGGTCATATCCATTCCGGCGGGCAAGGAGTTTCGTTTTCCTGTGGATGATGTTTGCCAACGCATTACGCCACGCACTCGACTGATCGCCATCGCGAATCCAAACAATCCCACGGGAGCGGTTGCGCCGGCTGCGGATCTGTCGCGAATCGCCCGCTCCGCGCCGAATGCGGCGCTACTCGTGGATGAAGCTTACTTTGAGTTCTACGGGCAAAGCATGCTGTCCGCAACCAGAGAGGTCCCCAACCTTTTTGTGGCGCGCACTTTTTCCAAGGCATATGGCCTGGCTGGTCTGCGCATTGGGGCGCTAATTGGCGATGCTGAGCAAATGCGCGCGGTGCGGCGAGTGAGTTCGCCCTACAACGTGAACGCGGTGGCCCTCGCCTGCCTGCCAAACGCACTCGGCGACCAGGCTTACATCCAAGAGTATGTTCGCGAGGTTCGCGAATCGCGGACTCGCCTGGAACAAGTGCTTAAAGACACCGGAATTCCATTCTGGCCGAGCCAGGCAAATTTCGTGCTCGCGCGAGTGGGCCCGTCGTTGTCTTTTGTTGAGCACATGCGGCGGCGGGGCATTCTTGTGCGCGACCGTTCCAGTGATCACGGGTGTGAAGGTTGCGTTCGCATCACGCTGGGCCTGCGTGAGCATACGGATCGTTTGCTCGCCGCTCTTCAGGAAACATTCGAAGAGCTAGGAATTGCGCAAGGAGCGTCGCGGCGATGAGAAAAGGAAGCATCAAGCGCGCCAGCAAAGAAACCCAGATTCAGATATCGCTCACGCTTGAGGGGCACGGCGATATCAGGTGTCTACCCGGCATCCGCTTCTTTGATCACATGTTGGAACTCTTCGCCCATCACGGAGGCTTCGATTTGAAGCTGAAGGCACGCGGCGATCTCGACGTGGATCAGCATCACACGGTGGAAGATGTAGGAATCGTCCTCGGACAGGCGTTTGACAAGGCGCTCGGCAGCAAACGCGGCATCCTCCGTGCCGGATATTTTCTGATGCCGATGGACGAAACTATGGGAATGGCCGCGGTGGATTTTTGCGGGCGGACCGCCGCGGTCGTCGATACGAAAGTGCGCACGCGGTTGGTGGGCGACCTGCAAGCGGAACTTGTACCCGACTTTTTTGAAGGTTTTGCCCGCGGGGCGCGGGCCAATGTTCACGTGCGAGTGCTCTATGGACGATCGAGCCATCACAAAATAGAGGCGCTGTTCAAAGCGTTTGCGCGAGCGCTGCGCGCGGCCTGCTGGCGTGATCGGCGCATGGCGCGACTGCTGCCCAGCACTAAGGGAGTGTTGTGATGGTCGCGATCGTGGATTATGGCGCCGGAAACCTGGTTTCGGTGAAGAAGGCGCTCGACTGGCTTGGACAGGAGTGCGTGATTACTTCCGATCCCGGGCAAGTCGCAAGAGCGACGAAGGTCGTGCTTCCGGGTGTGGGGCATTTTGCCTCGACGGCGGCGCTCTCGCGCTCAGGTTTGCGAGACGCCATTTCCAAGACCATTGGGCGCGGGATTCCGTTCCTGGGGATATGTGTTGGGATGCAGTGGATGTTGGAGCGCAGTCAGGAATCGCCGGAGACGCCGGGGCTGGGCGTGTTGCACGGCGACTGCGAGCGCTTTCCCGCGAGCGTGAAATCACCGCATGTGGGTTGGAACCGGATTGAAATCGCCGCGTCGTCGCGACTGTTACAGGGAGTGCCATCGTCATCGTTTGTGTACTTCACGCACTCCTTTCGTGCGCCAGTCAGTACAACCACGGTGGCATGCTGCGAGTACGGAGGACGCTTTTCAGCGGCGGTGGAACGCGATCATTTGTTTGGCGTGCAATTTCATCCCGAAAAATCCGGGGAGACTGGCTTGAAGATATTGGGTAATTTCTGTTCACTCTGAAATGCTGACCAAACGCATCATCGCGTGTCTCGACGTCGACGGCGGCCGTGTAGTGAAGGGCGTTCAGTTCGAAAATCTGCGCGACGCAGGCGACCCGGCAGAACTGGCGAAGGCGCATAGCGCGTCTGGAGCCGACGAAATCGTAATGTTGGATATTTCTGCGGCCCACCAGCGGCGCGCGACCCTGCTCGACACCGTGCGAAAGGCCGCGCGACAGTTGTTTATCCCTTTCACCGTCGGAGGTGGCATTCGGACGCTGGAGGATGCGGCTGCGGTCTTTTCGGCAGGCGCCGACAAAATCAGCATTAATTCCGCAGCTCTCGCCGATCCAGGTTTAATCAGGCAGATCGCAGAACGTTTTGGTTCGCAGGCAGTGGTGGTCGCGATCGATGCCAAGCGCTCAGCTGGCGCACCGAGTTGGGAAGCGTTCACGCACGGAGGACGAGGGCCAACCGGGCGCGATGCGGTTGCATGGGCGCAGGAAGCGGAGTCGCGCGGCGCCGGCGAAATTCTGCTCACGTCGATGGACCGCGACGGCACAGGTTCGGGGTTCGATTGCGAATTGACACGGGCCGTGGCTGACTCGGTGCGAATCCCGGTCATTGCGTCCGGCGGCGCGGGCGGAGCTCAGCATTTTGTCGACGTATTTCGCGAAGGGCACGCCGACGCCGCGTTGGCGGCGTCGATTTTTCATTACGGTTTCAGCCGGCTCGTGGACCTAAAACAACAACTCGGATCGGAGGGAATATCAGTGAGGTGGCCGTGCTGATTCCCTCGATCGATTTGATGGGCGGCAAGATCGTCCAGTTAGTTCAGGGACGAAGGAAAGCTTTGGAGTTTGACGATTTCGGTGGGTGGGTGCAACGCTTCTCGAAGTATCCTCTCATACAACTGATTGATCTCGACGCCGCCATCGGAACGGGGAACAACTTCGAACTGGTCGCAGAATTCGCGCGACAGTTGCCATGCCAGGTTGGTGGGGGCATCCGTTCCGCATCCGCCGCCGAGGCTGCTCTTGCGGCGGGAGCGCAAAGGGTCATCATCGGATCGGCGTTGTTTTCTCAGGACAAATTGGATGAGCACTTTGCCAGGACACTAGCCGCCGCCGTCGGTTCCGGACGCCTGGTTTTCGCTCTCGATGCGATTGGCGGTCAAGTGGCCATTCACGGATGGCGCACGGTGACCCACGTCAGCCCGCTGGAGATGATTCGGGCGCTTGAACCGTTTTGTGCCGGCTTCCTCTACACGCATGTGGAGACGGAGGGTTTGTTGCAGGGATTCCCGCAGGATGTGATCCGTCCTCTGCGCGCGGCCACTTCTCGACAGATGATTGCGGCGGGAGGAATTCGTTCCCAGGAAGAAATTGACGCACTACATACCATCGGCGTGGACTCTGTGGTGGGGATGGCGATCTATCAGGGACTTCTGCCTGGCTTCGCCTAAAACTTCAGTCCGACGGCGCTGCTGAGAAATGCAGCGAGCGGTGACATTGTGCGGCAAGCATTCGTGAAGTTCGACATGAACTTCGGACTGCAAACGTGTTTGTCGGTGAAGTCGACGGAAGTACCGAGATCACAAAGCTTGAGATCTTCCACGAATTCGTGATCAGCGGGGAAGCCGCGGGGCGGGCGGCGGAGTTTGCCGGCATCGTCCCAGTTAAGAAGTTTACGTACCGCGCGCCATTCACTGGGCCGCGATACGATGGCGCTTCGGACGTTGAGCAGCGTTGCCGGCTCCGGATGCCACAGGCCGCACGCGGCGAAAGAACCGCCCGGTTCTAGATGAAGATAAAAGCCGGGAGAGTGAACGTCCTTGCCTCGGTGGGAAAAGCGCATGGCAATATGCGTCTTGTAGGGACGCTTGTCTGCGGAAAATCGTACGTCGCGGTAGATGCGGAACATGGAACCTCGCGACGGGCGCGGATCGGCGATGAGTTGGGGTGCAATTTTGTATAAAGGCGCGGCGAACTCGGCGATGAAGCGAAGGGCCGGTTGGCGAACGCTACTTTCAAATTCCTGTTGGTGAGCGAGGAACCAGTCGCGATCGTTGTTGCGCTTAAGACGAGCCAGAAAGCGGAAGAGATCGGCGGTGAAGTAAGCGGGCATTTCAACAATAAGGTAAAAAATGGCTAAAGGAAAAGTAAAGTACAAGACCTGAATCGCCCAACAGATCGCGATCTCTGTTGGAATAAGTTCTAATCCTCCAACTTGAATACTCGTTCCATCACCAGCCATTTCTCACCGGGTTTGGTTTGGGGCAATGTCTGTTGAAATGTGCCCATCAGGCTCTCCCATGCCTGAACCCGGGGGTTAAGTTGATCGGCTCTTGCTTTGGCCTCGAATGAAAAAGACTCGTTGACCTCCATGATCATGAACATGCGCGTCCCGAGCAGGTAGATCTCCATGTCTTCGATGCCCGAATCTTTGATGCTGAGCGTAATCTCAGGCCATATCTTTTCGTGATAACGCTTGTACTCGGCGATCAGCCTGGGATCATCTTTCAAGTCGAGGGTCAGACAAAAGCGTCGTTTCATTCGGCCTCGGGAGCGGGAATAGCCAGCGGTGCGCCTGCACTCGTGACGGCATCGGGTCGATATCCCCACATTGCAAAGTAGAAGACGTAGGCGTGACACACTAGAGGAACTATAAAGGCGCGTTGGATATTCCACGCATCTGAAATTTTGCCCATGATGACCGGGCAGATGGCGCCCCCGATGATGGACATCACCAGCAGCGACGATCCCAGCTTTGTGTACACCCCCAGATTTTTCAGGCTCAGCGCGAAAATTGTGGGAAACATGATCGAATGAAAAAAGCCGATCAACACGATGGCCCATACCGGCGCGGCGCCCGAAGCGAATAGGACGATCAATAAGCAGAGAAGCGAGCCGCCCGCAAATAAGCTCAGCAAGCGGGGAGCCGCGACTTTTTGCATAATGGCGGAGCCAGCAAAACGTCCGATCATAAAGCCCGCCAAGTGCGCCTGCAGATAATGCGCTGCAACTTTTTCATGAGTGCCGGGCAGGGCGAATTCGGTGAACCGGATGATGAAACTCGCCACTCCTACCTGCGCGCCGACGTAAAAGAATTGGGCGATCACGCCCTTGATCAAGTGTCGAAAAGCAAATGTGCCGCTGAGTTTCGCATTCGAAGACTCCAGGCCTTGCACGCTATCCTCGTGAATCTCCGGTAGTTTCGTCAGGAAGATGAGCAACGCAACGAACAGGAATACGCCGGTGATCACCAGGTAAGGCGTCTTCACCATGTTGGCCTCGGATACCCGATAGGCCAACAACTGTGCCGGGTTCATGCTTCCCAGCTCCGCGGAGGAGTGCTCGATTCCGGAAAGAATGAATCTGGAGCCAATCAGTGCAATGAGTACGGCGCCTGCGGCATTGAAAGATTGCGCTAGATTCAGTCTTCGTTCCGAACTTTCCGCGGGGCCCAGCGTAGTGACGTAGGGATTGGCTGCGACTTCCAGAACCGACTGCCCACAGGCCATTACGAAAAGAGCGAAAAGGAAGAACCCGTAGACTCGAACGGAAGCGGCGGGAATAAAAAGAATTGTGCCCGTAGCGCAAACCAGCAAGCCGATCAGGATTCCCCGTTTGTATCCGACTCTCTGGATCAGCCATCCCGCAGGCAGAGCGGCTAAGCAGTAGCCACCGAAGAACGCGAACTGAATCAGCGACGAGCCGGTGTCCGTGAGGCCGAACGCTTTTTTCAGATGCTGGATCAGGATGTCATTGAGGTTGACGCCAATGGCCCACAAAAAAAATAAGCTGGTGACCAGTATCAGCGGCACGACGTAACGTCGCTCGGTAATGGGTGTTGAGACCGTCACGAGATCCTCATGTCAGCGCGCGATCCAGGTGAACGTAGCCACCGTCGACGAATAGATGTTGGCCCGTCGTGTGACTGGAGCGAGGCGAGAGTAGAAATATGACCATGGAAGCAATCTCCTCCGCCGTCGTCATGCGCTGCTCGAAAGGAATCTTGGTGAGAATGGTCTTCAGTTTCTCCTCGGGATTCGGAAACGTGTCGAGCCAACTTCGGTACAGCGGCGTCATAACCTCGGCCGGCATTACGGTATTCACGCGAATGCCGTAGGGCAGGAGTTCGGCCGCCCACTCGCGCGTTAGAGCCATGACCGCGCCCTTTGAGGATGCATAGCCGGAAGTGTTTCCCTGGCCGGTTACCGCGGTTTTAGAGCCGATGTTCACGATCGTGCCGCGCGCACGTTTTAGATGCGGCAAAGCGTAGTGAGCCATGCTGTAGTAGTGGACCAGATTGCGCTGAAGCGAGGCCACATATTCCATTGGGCTGCCCCGTTCTAAGCCAACTTTGTCATTCCGCCCGGCATTATTCACGAGGGCATCAAGGCGGCCGAAGGTTCTTAGAGTTTGCGCGATGGATTGCGAACAGCTTGCCGGAGTTTCGAGATCGAGTGTGACGAGTGCGGCCGACGCACCGCGATCTTTCAATTCGCTTTGTTGTCGCTGACCAGCCTGGGCATCGCGGTCCACAATCACCGGAATTGCGCCTTCGGCAGCGCAGGCATGGACAATCGCTGCGCCAATCCCCTTCGCGCCGCCGGTCACAAGAATGACCTTATCTTTCAGTTGCAAGTCCACGCCTTAGCCTCGCAGGTTGAAGAAGCCGCCATCGATGGGATAGTCAACACCTGTGATGAAGGAGGCATCGTCCGAGCACAGAAACAAGGCGAGCGAAGCGACTTCCGCCGGCTCCGCCATCCGTCCAATCGGCTGCGACTTTGCCAACTTCTCGAACATTTCTTTTTCCCGCCCGGGATAATTCTTCTGCAAATAGCCGTCGACAAATGGCGTGTGAACCCGCGCGGGAGAAATGCAATTACACCGAATATTGTGGGCCATATAGTCTCGGGCAACGGAATATGTCATGGCGACGACAGCTCCTTTGCTCATGGAGTAGGCGAAGCGGTCGGGAAGGCCCGATGATCCAGCGATCGATGCCAGATTCACAATTACGCCGCCGCCAGAGTCCTTCATATGTCCAACCACGGCGTGCATGCAGTTGTAAAAGCCCTTCACGTTCACGCGAACAACACGGTCGAAGTCTTCCTCGTTCGTGCTTTCGACCGTCCCGATATGCGAAATTCCGGCGTTATTGATCAGAATGTGAACGCGGTCGTGATGGAATAATTCCTGGAATCTGGTGTTCACCTCCGCGTGGTTGGTCACATCGCAAAGATAGGCGGAGGCGGTGCCGCCGGCGGCGGTAATTTGTTGGCAAGTTCTAGACGCAGCCGACTCGTTTACGTCCAGAATACGAATGGTCGCTCCATGCATCGAAAATTTCACAGCAATAGCTTGTCCAATGCCGCTTCCGCCGCCCGTGACCACGGCGACTCTACCGTCCAATCGAAAGGGAGCTGCAGTGTTGCCTGCTACTTTCAGAGCGATACGCCTCGTTTCCAGGGAATGAAATCTTCCTGAGCTTTCAGCTCAGCTTTGGTTCGGACTTCGCCGCTGGCAACTTGAATGACGAAATCCAGAATGTTCTCGCCCATCTGTTCGATCGTTTTCTGGCCGGCGACAACAGGTCCAGTATCGATGTCGATGATATCCTGCATGCGTTGCGCCAAGTCTGAGTTGGTAGAAAGCTTTACCACCGGCGCGATCGGATTTCCGGTCGGGGTGCCCAGTCCAGTCGTGAACAAAACCACGCTCGCGCCGGCGCCGACTTGGGCGGTCACGCACTCCACATCGTTTCCCGGCGTGCATTGAAGATTCAAACCAGGTTCAGTGGAATACTCCGGATAGTCGAGAACGGCAGTCACGGGAGACGTACCGCCTTTCTTTGCCGCCCCGGCTGACTTCATCGCGTCCGTTAAGAGCCCATCCCGCATATTCCCCGGCGAGGGATTCATTTCGAAGCCGGAGCGAACGGCGGCGGCACGGGCGGCGTAGTCGCGCATCAACTGGATAAAGCGATTGCCGACGCCTGGGTTCTTGCCGCGATCGATAAGTTCCTGTTCCACTCCGCACAACTCGGGAAATTCGGAAAGTATTGTTCTGCCTCCGAGGGCGGCGACCAGATCCGCGGTGTGTCCGATGGCGGGATTCGCCGAGATGCCGGAAAAGCCGTCGGAGCCTCCACACTTCAGCCCGACGCACAAATCGGAAAGAGGCACGGGAGTGCGCCGCGCTTTGTTGGCTTCGACCAGTCCAGCAAAAGTCTGGCCAATCGCATCCGACATCATCGCACCTTCGGAACCACTGCGCTGCTGCTCGAGGATGAAGAGGGGTTTCTCGAATTTGGGATCGCGTTTGCGAATTTCTTCGCGAAGAATCGCGATCTGCGCGTGCTGGCAGCCCAGGCTCAGCACCGTCGCGCCCGCTACATTGGGATGGTGAATATAGCCAGCGATGAGGCCGCACAGATTGTTGGAATCTTCGCGCGTTCCGCCACATCCGCCCTCATGGAGCAGAAAGCGCACGCCATCTACGTTCTCGAACAGCCGAGGGCGTAAAGCCAGCACAGGGTCGGCCTCGAGGGTATGAGTATCGATTGGCTCTAGTTGTCCTTCCCTATACCGTTTCGCCAGTTCAGCGACTTGCCTGCGGTACAGTTGAGGCCTAGCGAAACCTAGTTCTTCTTCGAATGCCTGTTTCAGAACTTGTATGTTTTTGTTCTCGCAAAAAACTAGTGGCACGACGAGCCAGTAGTTGCGGGTCCCCACCTGGCTGTCGGAGCGCCGATATCCTTGGAAGCTCTTGTGCTGCCAAGGCGAAACGTTGGGTTTTGACCAGTCATATGCGTCCAATTGCTCGTGGAAAGGGCCCGCCTTGTGTTGGATATTGCTTACGGTCAGGAGTTCTCCCGATGCAATTGCCTTCACGGCCTTGCCCACTAGAACACCATACATAGTGACGTTGTCGCCGACGCTGAGGTTCCGCACGGAAAATTTGTGTTTGGCCGGAACAGTCTTGGTAAGAGTGTAGGTTTGACCTATGAATTCAACTCGCTCGCCAGCCTTCAAGTCGCGGAGCGCGATCAAAACATTGTCGCGAGGATCGAGTTGGACAACATTGCGAGACATGGCGTAGATGTTACTCAAGTCCCGAATTCGTCCGGCTATTGTAAAACATTGGTCGGATCATGCCTTGACGTGGCCATGTTTGCCGGTCCGATGGACAGAAGTGTCGAGCTTCGCCCGACGACAGCCAAAGGCGGTTGTCCCAAGGCGACTCTTAACCTTTCACCAGCCGATAAAATTGCTGGGCGTTACCGCCGAGTACTCGATCCTGTGACTCTGGACTTTTCTGGAGTAGATAATTCTTAACTACTTCTGTCGCTCTCAGGTATGAGGCAGCGACCAAACATACGGGCCAGTCGGAACCTATCATCAGCCGATCCGGTCCGAACGATTCGAAGGCGACGTCGAGACAGGGGAAAAGTTGCTCCGCTTTCCAACCCCGCCAATTGGCTTCGGTGACCATCCCCGATAGTTTGCAGAATACATTCGGAAGTGCCGCGAGTCGCGAGATGCCCCGTGCCCAAGAATTGATGTCGCCACTCTTGATCGGGGGCTTGGCCAGATGGTCGAGGACAAAACGCTGGCGCGGGAACCTTTCCACAAATTCGACGGCTACCGGAAGATGCTTAGTGTAAATCAAGATGTCGTAGGCCAGATCGAACTCCTCTAAAGCTCCAATGCCGCGGAGGAAATCAGGCTGCATCAGGAAACGATCATCGGGTTCACTCTGCACTACGTGGCGCACGCCGACTAGTTTTGAATTTCGAGACAAGACTTTCAGCCGCGATCGAACCTCTGGCGACCGGAGGTCGGCCCATCCGACCACACCGAGAATCCAGGGATCGCTGTCAGCCAAATCGAGAAGCCAGCGAGTTTCTCCTGGAGTCTGGCGGGCCTGAACTGCAACCGATCCGTGAAAACCAGCGTTTTCCAGTTCGGGCCTCAGATCATCAGGCAGAAAATTCCGGCGAAGTGCTGCCATGGACTCGTCAATCCACTCGTATTCGGAAGCGCCGTACATCCAGAAATGCTGATGGGCATCGATCTGCATAGGGGACGATGTTTATGGTAGTCGCACCGCTTCAAGTCGCGCAGCCATTTTTAATCTGATTGGAACACCCGACTGGATTTGTCAGCAGCGATCTGGAGGGGAGAAGCTACCGATGGATTTCAGCAGCGTGGCCGACTGTGATCGGCGACCGTTCCCATGATGCTGACGATTGTTGGAAGCAGTTCGGTACTAAGACGACTTTTGTCGACGCAACCCTGGGCTCCAGCCTCGATTGCGCGCGGCAGCAGGATGCCGGGATCATGCTGGCTCATCATCAAAATCTTCGCGGCCGGAACTTTTTCTCGAAGAAGACGCGCGACCTCCAGGCCATTTAAGCCGGGCATGCTTACGTCTAAAAGGATAAGATCGGGAAGGATGTCCGCCGCCTTCTGAACCGCCTCGGCCCCGTCTTTCGCTTCGCCGCACACCGCCCAGTGGGCGACAGGCGCCAGAATATTCGTGACACCACGCCTGACCCATTCGTTGTCATCGGCAATAAGAATTTTCATTGATTGTCGTGATTGTCCCCAACGCTGCTCTTGAAAAGGAAGATCGAACGTTACAACCATTCATCGTAGCTGGGTGAAGAAAAGCCCGCCTATACAGTGTTCGCTGTACCGCGCTGCCAGGGCGTTCCGACTTATGAGAGACATAAAGCCAGTCGTCTTCCAAGTTTAAACTCACAAGAAGTCGACTGGCTTTTGCTGTCCAGATTATTGTTGCGGGGGAGGCGCGGTCTGGTCGGAACCACCCTCGGGATGTTGGTCGTGCATCCGCTGCTCACGCTTGGCCTGCATTTCGTCCCACTTCTTCTGTTGGTTTGAGTCGAGAAGCGCTCGGACCTGGGAGTCTGCGCTCTTGTGAATATCCATCATCTTGGCGCGGCGATCCTGCTGCGAAAGAGAAGAGTCTTGCCGCAAGCCTTCCATCTGCGAGCGCGCCGACTGGAAGATATCCTGCACTTTGGTTTGCTGATCCGACGTGAGGTTGAGTTTCTTGGTCAATTCCTGGGTACGCTGAGCGGGATCTTGCGGGCCGTGGTGCCAAGCGCCGCGCTCCTGCGAAGGCTGGGCTTGCTGATTGCTCGACGGACTATCCTGGGCTACAGCGAAAGGCGCGGCCATCGATATGGCGCCGGCTGTAACGAATACAAGCAAGTGCTGTTTAAACATGGAAATCTCCTTTTTACGATCTGTCTAGATCTATAAACGGAATTATGACGCGGAAGTTGCGCAGCGCAAGGGAATTCGGACGATCTTTGCATAACTTTACGAAGCGCGCTTCAATTGTGGAATTTGCCACAAACTTTTACAGTGCAGCGCCCGGGAGGGCGGTATGATCCATGCAAGACGGCGGCCGCACGCCGACGCGAACAAATGAGGATTTCCAGTCTTCAGGTTTTAGGAGTCAATGGCGGGTGCTCTATCTTCGCGGCTAAGTTTTTCTTCGGATTCTATGTGGTCGCTCTTGCTACGCATCCCTTGCGCGGGCAAACGACTGTGCCGGCCTCGACTTCGACGGCGGCTGGCAGAACGATCCATGGCATCGTGAAGTCGGGGAATATGCCGATTCCAGGGGCCGGAGTTTCGGCCGTAGATTCGGCGACGAAGGCACAGGTCGGCACCTCGACCGATGTCGATGGCAGTTACTCCTTGCGGGTTCCTACAGATGGGCACTACACCGTGCGAGTACAGATGTCGGCATTTGCCGCGGGCACGCAGGACGCGGTGTTGGATGCGACACATCAAGACGTGCAGGCGAACTTTGACCTGATCCTGCTGTCGCGGGCGCAGGAAAATCGGACCCCGCAGCGGAAGGCAAATGCCAGCGGTCGTGGTTTCCAGAGTCTTTCGGTATTTCAAAGTGCAACCGGACAAGATGCGTCCAATAGTGCCATGACCGAGGTTGCGCCTTCCGGCATGCCCGTTCCCGGGATTGTGCCGGACAGTGCGACCGAATCCGTAGCGGTTTCGGGGAACACTTCCAACTCGTTTAACACAATGAGCGCTGACGAAATGCAGCAGCGCTTCAACGACACGGCCCAATTGGGCGGCGGATTTGGAGGTGGGGCAGGGTTCGGCGGGCCGGGAAGCGGTTTCGGCGGCGGATTTGGAGGTGGTGGGGGTTTTGGCCGGCGCGGCTTTGACATCAACCGGCCTCATGGATCGTTATATTACGGCATCGGCGATTCGGCGCTCAATGCGGCGCCCTATTCACTCACCGGGCAACCCACACAAAAGCCCGGATACGTGCAGAACAGTTTTGGCGGATCAGTGGGCGGACCTCTGAATATCCCCTATATCTATCAAGGCGGAAACAAGACCTTTTATTTCGTCAACTACAACGGCAGGCGCGCGGAGAATCCTTTCGACCAGTTTTCGACTGTGCCAACGCTGCCGGAACGGCAGGGGAACTTTTCGCAGACCACCTATACCTCAGGACCGCAAGCGGGACAGCCGGTGCAGATTTTCAATCCTGCGATAAACACCGGGTACGCCAATAATACGATTTCGCAAATTAACTCCGCGGCGCTCGGGTTGTTGGCTTACATTCCATTGCCAAACCTGCCTGGCAACTTCCAAAATCTCCACTTTGTGACCTCGGCGAACAGCGACAGTGACGATTTGAACGTGCGTGTGAATCATTCCTTCGGCGCAGCACCTGTACGTGGACGCCGAGGCGGCGGAGGCCGCAATGCTCCGCGCAATAACCTGTCTGTGGGTTTCCACTACCACGGCTCCAGCGCCCACTTGACCAATCCTTTCCCCAGCGTCGGCGGGAATATGAATGTGCGCAGCTTTGACGTTCCGGTGTCGTACACGCGGAGCAAAGGGAAGCTGACCAACATTGTGCGCGCGGATTTCAACCGCAGCCGGTCGCGTAGCCAGAATTTGTACGGTTTCAAAAACGACATTGCAGGAGCGCTCGGCATAGCGGGGGTTTCGCAGAATCCTTTCGACTGGGGGCTGCCGAATTTGTCTTTCACAGACTTTGCCAGTCTTCAGGACACGACACCGCAACTTACAAGAAACCAGACTTACACGTTTTCCGACAATGTGATCTGGAATCACCGCAAACACACCTGGCGCTGGGGCGGAGATTTCCGGCGCGTGCAGCTGAACACGGAGACAGACAGCAATCCGCGCGGGTCGTTCGTTTTCACGGGTCTCAATAGTTCGCAACTCGACAGTAACGGAAATCCAGTGGCGGGAACGGGATACGACCTTGCTGATTTCTTGCTTGGACTGCCGCAGCAGACCTCCGAAGAGTTTGGGCAGAACAATCACTTCCGCGGCAATTTCTGGGATTTGTTCGCGCAGGACGAATGGAAGATGCGCGGGAACCTCACGCTCAATCTTGGAGTGCGCTACGAATACGTTTCTCCGCTGACGGAAATCGATAATCGCATCGTAAATTTGGACCTTTCTCCCGGAGTGCTGGTGCTGAATCCTGCGCTCGCGCCGGTGGTAACGCCGGTTCGACCCGGGCAAATGGGACCGTACAGCGGCAAACTGCCGGCCAGTCTGGTGCGGCCCGATCGCGACAACATCGCGCCCCGCATCGGCTTTGCCTGGAAGCCATTTTCCAAAACTGTCGTGCGCGGCGGATACGGCATCAACTACAACACAGGCGCATATCAGAGCATCGCGCAGCAACTTGCGTTTCAGCCGCGATTTTCCACGACGGCGACGAACATTCAGACAGCGCCAGGAGAACTGACGCTGCAAAACGGATTCCCTCCGATTAGCGGCATCGCCAATAGCTTCGCGGTCAATCCAAATTATCGACTGGGGTATGTTCAGATTCGCAATCTCGATATTCAGCAGCAGATCCGACCGACATTGTTGCTGAATATCGACTACACCGGAACCAAGGGAACCGATTTGGACGTGCTGGAGGCGCCGAATCGGACCGCGACCTCGATTCGTATTCCTGGAGTGCAGCCGTTCAACTATGAAAGCTCGGTGGCGGATTCCGAGGCGAATGCGGGATCGGTACGGCTGCGTAAACGCTTGTCGGCGGGATTCTCGCTCGGCGGCATTTACACGTTTTCCAAATCGCTCGACGATGCATCTTCTATCGGTGGAGGAGCTAGTTCGGGGTCGAATACTCCTGGCTTGGGCGCAGGCGGTACGGGCGGCGGCGGAGGTGTTGGCTCGTCCGGTGGAGGCGGATCCAACGTTGCGCAGAATGCTTTTGATCTGGCTGCGGAGCGCGGGCTTTCCAGTTTTAACCAGACGCACAAGTTCACCGCGGATTATTTGTGGGAACTTCCTTTCGGAAGCGACAAGCGCTGGCTCACCGGACATGCTCCCTTGCGCGTCATTTTCGGGGACTGGCAATGGAGCGGCGACTGGACGGTCGCTTCCGGTCTGCCGTTTACGCCGCGCTTGCTGGGCAACATTGCCGATGTGAATCGTGGAAGCAATGGAACGCTTCGACCCGACGTTGTTCCGGGGCAATCGGTGAGCGTGTCGAATCCCTCAATCGGGGAATGGTTCAATGAGGCTGCGTTCGTGGCCCCGCCGACCGGACAATTTGGCAATGCGCGCCGCAATAGCATCATCGGTCCGGGCTCGAAAGTCTTTGATATGGCGTTTACAAAAGTGATTTCGTTGAAAGAAGCGCGCGTGCTCGAGTTCCGCGCGCAGGCTACTAATATTTTCAACATTCCGAATTATTCGTCGATTGATACGAATTTGAATTCGCCAACGTTTGCCCGTGTTACCGCGGTGGGCGGCATGCGGCAGTTCACTATGACGGCGCGCTTTCGTTTTTAGGCGATGCGTGTAAGAGTCACATTGCAGAAGAGGATTGTGATGATCTTCACTCGGGCCCGATTCTTCGATAAAGCCGTTGCCATGCTGGCGCTGCTGGCGTTGTTATGCGCGTCGTCTGCATCGCAGCAGCAGCAATCGGACTACGTGTTTCGTACGGGCTCTGAGCTGGTGCTCGTGAACGTGACTGTGCGGGACAAGAGTGGAAAGTTTGTGCAGGGACTGAAGCCGGAAAACTTCACGATTCTCGAGGACAACAAGCCGCAGAAGGTTATTTCGTTTGATGTGGAGAACGTAGATGCGGTGCCGGCGACGGATGTCGCGCAGGCCCAGCCGTTGCCAGAGACCGTTCCCGGAACACAGAGCCCGTCCCCTTCGGCCGCGGATGCAGCGAAACAATTCAAGGATCGGCGGCTGATTGTTTTGTTCTTCGATCTCTCCGCCATGGAACCGGATGAAATTGATCACGCGGTTACATCTGCCGAACATTATGTCGACACGCAAATGGCGCCCGCGGACCTGGTATCGATTGTGTCGCTGGGAAGTTCGCTGCTGGTGAACCAGGACTTTACCGCCGATCACGACTTGCTGAAAAAACAATTACAGCAGTTCAGTTCGGGTAGCGGGCAGGGTTTCGAAGAAGGCACCACGGGCACGACCGAAGGGACGTCCGACACAGGCCAGTCATTCACCGCGGACGATACGGAATACAACATATTCAATACCGACCGGCGACTGGAGGCGCTGCGATCAGTCGCGGAGAAGCTGTCGCATGTGCAGCAGAAAAAATCGCTGATCTATTTTTCCAGCGGCATGGACCGCACTGGCATTGAGAATCAATCGGAGTTGCGTGCGGCCGTGAACGCGGCGGTGCGTTCCAATCTCGCGATCTACACCATGGACATGCGCGGACTGCAGGCGCTTGTGGCGGGCGGAGAAGCACAGAGCGCCAGCCTGCGGGGGGCCTCGGCGTATTCCGGACAATCAACCCTCAACGCGTTGAATTCCAATTTCACGACTCAGGAAACCCTGGTGACACTGGCCAGCGACACCGGAGGCCGCGCCTTTCTCGATTCCAACGACTTCAGCAAAATTTTCAAAGGAGTACAGCAGGACACCTCGACTTACTACCTGCTGGGCTATCACAGCACGAACATGGCGCGGGACGGGCGTTACCGGCGGATTGTCGTGAAGAGCAATGTTCCAGGAGTGAAGATTGACTATCGCCGCGGCTACTACGCGCCGGCGGACTATCAGCATTCGACGAAAGACGACAAAGAGCGGCAGATGGAAGAGGAACTTGCCTCCGAAATGCCGGCCACGGACTTGCCGCTGTATCTGGGCGTTTCCTTCTTCCGCCTGCAAGAGAACAAGTTTTTTGTGCCCATCTCGCTAGTAGTGCTGGGATCGCAGATTCCGTTCGTGCGCACCAGCGACCGCGACAAGGCAACGCTTGACGTAATTGGTATGGTGCTCGATAGCGAACATCACCCGCTGAACAGAATTCGCGATACCGTGAAGCTCGCTGTGAACACGTCGGCAGAGGTGAAGAAGAAGAATGTGCAATACGAGACCGGGATGAGCCTGCTGAGCGGCAAGTATCACCTGAAATTCGTGGTCCGCGAAAATCAAACCGGCCGCATGGGGTCGTTCGAGACTGACATAACCGTGCCGGACTTGAAGACGCAGCCGCTGAAGATGAGCTCAGTGGTGCTGGCTAGCCAGATTCAACCGGTAAAGAAAAATGCAAACTTGAATCCGCTGGTGCGCGACGGGAATGAGATTATTCCTAATATCACGCACGTTTTCTCAGACACGCAGCACCTGTTTCTTTATTACGAGGTCTATGACCCGGCGCGACAGGTGGTCACGGAGGCCGCAAGAGCAGGCGCTGAGAACAAGCCTGGAATCCGGCTCTTAAGCAACGTCGCATTCTTTCAGGGCAAAGCCAAAACGTATGAGAGTTCGTTAGTCGAGCTAACCGATTTGAATGCGCGCGACAGGAAGGCCGCCGTTTTTCAGTTGGATGTGCCGCTTACTTCGCTCAAGCCGGGATTTTATACCTGCCAGGTCAATGTGATTGACGACGCCGGCGGGCACTTCCTGTTTCCGCGGCTTGCTTTGCTGATTCGGAATGAGGGCGCGAAGGCTACTCTTGACTCAAGAGTTTGTGCCCAGGTAGTGCCTCAGTTTGCCGGTTCTGCCCCGCCGCGGTCGAGCTTCGCTCGTCGGACGACCGGGGCGGCTGTCCCCAAATAGACCTTTTCCGCCTTTCTTCCAAAGCATACAAATGTCTGTGAGAAAATATGGCGTGAATGTTAATCGCACAATCGGGTGTGCGATTGTGGTGTCCCTACACGGGTGTCGAACACTGTAAACATAAGCTCAGGTGAATCCAAATCCATCTTGCGGAGGATAAGTCCTGTCCATTCCCATCGAAGATTACGCCATGATCGGCGACTGCCATACCGCCGCGCTCGTCTCAAAACAAGGTTCGATTGACTGGCTTTGCCTTCCCCACTTCGACTCGCCTGCCTGTTTTGCAGCGCTGATCGGAACCGCCGAAAACGGACATTGGTCCATCTCACCCGTGGAACCGGTCCGGACCATTCGCCGACAGTATCGCGATGGCTCCCTTATTTTAGAGACAGAATTTGTAACCGAAAGCGGATCGGCCACAGTGACCGACTGCATGATTCTGCGCGACGACATGCCTGAATTGCTGCGCACGGTCGTGGGGACCAAAGGCCAGATCCGCATGAAACTGGAACTGGTGATTCGCTTCGATTACGGTTCCGTGGTGCCCTGGGTTCGGCGAACCGAGAGTGGAATTTCAGCGATTGCCGGTCCAGACATGATCAGGCTGCGCTCGGATGTAGAACTGCACGGCGAAAATATGAAGACGCTGTCGGAGTTTATGGTTACGGAGGGTCAGAAGATCTCATTCGATCTCACCTGGTATCCGTCACACCAGAGCGAGCCTCCAGCGGTAAATATCGACATAGCTATACAGAAAACCGAGAGGTGGTGGCAAGAATGGTCGAATCGCTGTACGTATCAAGGGCCGTGGCGGGACGCCGTGTTGCGTTCGCTGATCACGCTGAAAGGCCTGACATTTCTACCCACCGGTGGGATCGTAGCCGCGCCCACAACTTCTCTTCCCGAACTGATCGGCGGCGTGCGGAACTGGGACTACCGTTTTTGCTGGGTCCGAGATGCGACACTTACGCTGCAATCTTTGATTCACGCCGGATATCTGGATGAGGCGCGAGACTGGCGAGAGTGGCTTCTGCGGGCGGTGGCGGGCAGCCCTTCGGAACTCAACATTCTTTATGGGTTGCGCGGCGAACGCAGGCTAACGGAACTAGAACTGCCGTGGTTGCAGGGATACGAAAAGTCATCGCCGGTTCGAACTGGCAACGCCGCCTACCAACAGTTTCAGCTGGATATTTTTGGGGAGGTCGCCAACACGCTTTATCAGGCGCGCCAGGCCGGACTAGGACCGGCGAAACATTCCCGCCGCGAGGTCGCCCTGGCTTTGCTCGAGTTTCTGGAGACGGGATGGGAGCGGCCCGATGAAGGGATTTGGGAGGTGCGCGGCCCGCGCCGGCATTTTGTCCATTCCAAAATGATGGCATGGGTCGCCGTCGATCGTTTCGTACGGTCGGCGGAAAGCGGTCGGTTTACGATTGATATACCTCGTTGGAAAAAGCTTCGCGATGCCATCCACGAGCAGGTTTGCCGGCAGGGTTTCGATGCGGGCATGAATTCGTTTGTGCAGTACTACGGATCCAAACATCTCGACGCCAGCGTCCTGATGATGCCCCTGGTCGGTTTTCTTGACGCCAATGACCCACGAGTAAAGGGCACGGTCAAAGCCATTGAAACGCATCTCATGCGGTACGGGTTTGTTGGGCGGTACACACAAGATCCCGCGGTCGACGGCCTGCCCCACGGAGAAGGAACCTTTCTAGCTTGCTCTTTTTGGATGGCGGACAACTATGAATTGCAAGGTCGCCATCGGGAAGCGGTGCGCATGTTCGAACATCTGTTAGAAATCCGGAACGATGTTGGCCTTCTCGCGGAAGAATATGATCCAGTCGGAAAGCGGCAGCTAGGCAATTTTCCTCAGGCTTTTTCTCACGTAGGCTTGGTGAATACGGCTTTCAACTTAGCCAAGGGCACGGGCCAGCCTCCCGCGGGTCCGGATGCAGCGGCCAGTGTCCGCTAAGGCTCCAGCTTTATGGCTGAACGACCTGAGTCGCCGTGGGATGGACTTTCACATTCTGGATCGCGGAAGCGTCCCAGCCTCCGCCCAATGCTTTAACAAGCAACACTGATGTGACCATCTGCTGGCCAAGCAACTGGGTTGAGAGTCGCTGGTTGGTCAGCAGCACCGATTGCGCGGTGATGACGTCAAGAAAGGTAGTCAGCCCGCCAACATAACGATCATTGGCGATGTCCAGTGCCCGGTGCGCGTCTGCGACCGCGGCATTCTGGGTCTGGGCCGCCCGAGACAAAGAATCCAAGCCCGACAAACTATCTTCCACTTGCTGGAATGCGGTTAGGGCAGACTCGCGGTAATTGGCGACGGACTGCTGATAAGCGGCTTGGGTAGCGGCCAGATTGGCGCGGTTGCGTCCGCCATTGAAAATAGGCTGCAGGAGATCGCCGCCCAACGACCAGAAAGCGCTGGGAGCGCTGATCAGCGATCCCAGGCTCACGCTCTCGAATCCTCCGCCGCCGGAAATCGTAAATTGCGGATAGAACGCGGTCCGGGCCACTCCCACCAGCGCATTCTCGTTGGCCATGGCTCTTTCGGCGGTGGCGATATCGGGCCGGCGCTCCAGCAAATCGGACGGCATTCCCAAAGGGACGGGAGGTGGAACGGAGCGCAGCGGCGCGACTGGAACAGTGAATGAGGATGCCGGATTTCCCGTGAGCGCTGCGATGGCATGTTCAAACTGCGCGCGCTGCTGCTGGATCAAATAGAGCTGCGTCACCGTGGAGTCAAGCAGAGTTTGCTGTTCCGCTAAATCCAGCCCTGATGCGATGCCTCCTTCATGGCGATGATTCACCACGGCCAGGCCTTGCTGTTCGATCTTGACCGACTCCCTCACCACGTCACTCTCGGCATCGAGTTCGCGCAAGCTGAAGAAGTCGGCAGCGAGCTCGGCGGTCAAGACTAATTGAACATTTTGCAGATCGGCCGCGGTGCCTTGCAGGTTGGCGTTCGCAGCCTCCAGATTCTTTCGATTGCGACCGAAGAGGTCAACTTCGTAGTTCAGGGCAAACGGAACGTCATACAGGCTCTGCGTGACCGCCGGGGTCGGGGAAATGATTTGGGGACGATTTCCCGAGTAGCGATTGCGTGATGCATTAGGATCCGCGGTTAGCGTGGGAAAAAGCGCGGCAGAAGTCACTCGCGCCAGCGAACGAGCTTGATCCAGACGATCGCGGGCCGCAGCCAGCGACTGATTCGCTGCCAACAGTTGCTGTTCGTAGCTGTTGAGCTCCTCGTCGTGAAAAATTTCCCACCACGATCCCTTGGGGATCGCGTCTTTCGGGGCAGCCTCGCGCCACGGGCCCTCCGTCTTCCATGCCGCGGGAGCCTGAACTGACGGGCGTTGATATTTGGGCCCTACTGCGCATCCCGCCAGGCACGAAATCGCTCCAAGCGCCGCTGCGGCCAGCCACTTCATGAATGCTTACCTTCTGAGTTGTCTGTGGCAACATTCACCTGCTGGCCATTCTCCAGGGACTCGGCAGGATTGACGATGACGCGGTCCTCCAGGCTCACCCCACCCAGAATCTCCAGCGTGGTGCCGTAATCGCGTCCAATGGTGATCGGCCGCAATTGTACTTTGTTGTCTGGTCCCACGATGGCTAGCTGGGCGCCCTCCTGACGAAAGAGCATCGCGTTCACCGGCACGGTAACTTTGGCGGTGTCGATCTTGGGTGAAAAGTGCACTTCGCCGAAAGAGCCTCGCAACAAATGGCCATCTTTGTTGGGAACATCCACTTCGGTGAGCAAGGTGCGCGTTGCAGGATCAATCGCAGCGGCGGTGCGCGCCACCGTTCCTCGGAACTTCTGCCCGGGCATCTCCTGCAGCGTGACGTAGGCCGGCATTCCACTCTTGATGGCGGGCGAATAGGCTTGGGGCACGTTAGTGAAGACGCGCAACGGGTCCACTTTGGCAAGAATGAACAGCTCCACGCCTGCTGATCCGGCATTGATGAGCGCCCCCGGATCGACGTTGCGCTTGACCAGTACTCCGGAGAAGGGCGCGTACACATGCTTAAAGGATTCCAGCTGTTCGAGGCGACGGACATTGGCATCAGCCGCAGCGAGGGTGGCCTGGGCCTGCTGATAAGCGCTCGACTGAGTGTCCGCTTCCTGCTGCGAGACGGAATCCGTCTTGCGCAGATTCTGCCAACGATCGGCAGAAATTTTTGCCAGATCGCGTTGCGCCACCGTTTGCTGACGGCCGGCGCGAGCCTGAGATAATTCCTGGTCGACTTCCGGAGTATCGATATCGGCCAGCAATTCGCCCTTGCTCACGTGACTGCCAATGTCCTTATACCAATGCAGCAAATAACCGCTGGTGCGGGCGTAGATAGGGGACTCTTCGTATGCCTGCAACGAGCCCGGTAGCACCAGTTCTTCGTCGGGCTTTTCCGCAATGGGATGAACGACCGAGACGGTGGGGACGGAATCGATCTCCGTTTCCTTGGCCAATGCGTGTCCCGCGCGAATGCGGGTGAACATGCTGGCGGCGCCGCTCAACGCGAGCACCACCACTATCAGCATGACGATGATCAATGCCTTGCGCGGCGGCGCTGCCGGCAGCTTCGGAGGCGGCGTCACCTGCGGAGGCGTATGGCGCGTCTCCGTGGACTGATTCGTTTCTGGCTCATTCTGCATGAATGCATTTTCCTAAAACGTGTATCTGTATCGTTATTGTGATCGCTGAACTTCTCTGGCCTGCGCTTCTCGCCGGCTATGCACCATTGCGAAGACGCAGGGCACAAAGAATAATGTTGCCACAGTCGCGAAGATCAGGCCTCCGATCACCGCACGGCCCAGTGGCGCGTTCTGCTCGCCGCCCTCCCCCAAGCTCAACGACATCGGAAACATGCCGATCACCATCGCCAGTGCCGTCATCAGCACGGGACGAACTCGAGTGTAACCCGCTTCCAGCGCGGCCTGTACCGCCGGGATGCCAGCCTGCATGCGATCGCGCGCAAACGATACCATCAGGATCGAATTGGCGGTGGCGACACCCATGCACATTACCGCTCCAGTCAGCGACGGGACGCTCAGTGTGGTATGAGTCAGCAGCAGAATCCATGCAATCCCCGCCAGCGCCCCAGGAAGGGCAGTGATGATGACGAACGGGTCGAGCCACGACTGGAAGTTCACCACGATTAGAAAATAAACAAGAAGGATCGCTCCCAGCAGTCCAATCCCCAAGCCGAGAAATGACGTCTGCATGGTTTCCACCTGCCCGCGGACGACGATGCGCGAGCCGCGCGGCAGATGATTCATGAACGGTTGCAGAACTTTATTCGTGTCCTCGGCTACCGCTCCCAGATCGCGCCCTTGCGTGCTGGCATAGACATCAATCACGGGCTGGATGTTGTAATGCGAGACCACTGCAGGCCGCGACGTTGGGGCCAACCGCACCAGGTTGCCCAGCACCTGTGAGTTCGGGACCGCTGGATCATTGACTGGCATGTTCATCAGATCCTGCAGCGACGTCATGCGGTACTGCGGCGACTGGACTGCCATCGAGTAAGTGACGCCATTCTTAGGATTCAGCCAATAGGCAGGCGCTGTTTGAAAGCTGCCGCTAAGGGAAACCAGCACGCTCTGGGCCACGTCCCGGGGGTTCATGCCGACCTGGGTTACCAGATTGCGGTCCATGTCGAGATGTAATGTCGGCAGTCCTAGCATCTGCTGCACGTGCACGTCTGCTGCGCCGGGGACGTGGCGTAGCCGGTTAGCGATCTGCTGAGCGATTCCGTAATTGCTCTGTAAATCTGTGCCCATCACCTGAATATCGATCGGCGCGGGCAATCCGAAGTTCAGAATTTGCGTAACGATATCCGCCGGCTGAAAAAAGAACTCCACTCCAGGAAACTGCCGGGGGAGTTGCTGGCGCAACTCTTGCACGATCTCTTCTGTTGGACGCTGGTGCTTCGTATTCAAGCCCACCAAAATCTCCGCGTCGCTGGTGCCGATCACTCCCGAATTGCTGTACGACAAATTAATGCTGGAGTTCGGTAATCCGATGTTGTCCAGAACCGTGGCAATTTCGCCATGAGGTAGATCTTGACGCAGAAACTGTTCGACCTGCGCGCAAAGCCGAGCCGTTTCTTCCACCCTGAGACCTGCGCGTCCTCGCATATGCAAGCGTATGAGGCCGGCGTCGACTGACGGGAAGAAGTCGCGGCCGAGGAAAAATACCAAGCCTAGTGAAAGCAGGCAGAACGCGAGAAAAACGGAGGCGAAAAGCAAACGGTGCTCTATCGTCGTTTCGAGGAGTTGATAATACCCCTCGCGAAACTTTTCGAAGCCCCTTTCAAATCCTCGTTGAAAGCGCCCCATGATTGTTTTCGGTGCCTCTGCCTTATGCTCATGTCCGCGCATGATATACATCACGAGCGTGGGGATGAGCGTTCGCGAGAGGAAATACGAGGCCAGCATGGCGAAGACCACCGCTTCAGCCAGCGGCACGAACAAGAATTTCGCCACGCCGGTCAGAAAGAACATGGGTACGAACACAATGCAAATGCAAATAGTGGAGACGAAGGCCGGCACGGCAATTTGAGCCGCGCCATCCAAAATCGCCTGCTTCATCTCCTTGCCCTGAGCTAGATTGCGCTCGATGTTCTCAATTTCCACCGTCGCGTCGTCCACTAGTATTCCGACTGCCAGCGCCAATCCGCCAAGCGTCATAATGTTGATCGTCTGCCCCAGCGCGCTGAGCACGAGGATGGAGACGAAAATGGAAAGCGGAATAGAGATGGAGATGACGATCGTCGGACGCCAATCCCCGAGAAAAAGCAGAATCATGGCCGCAGTCAGAAGCGCGGCAGTCAACCCTTCGACGATCACGCCCCGAATGGATGCGCGTACAAACAACGATTGATCGAACAGAGCGGTAATCTTCATCTCCGGCGGAAGAGACTCAGCCGCAAGATTAGCCATGCGCTTCACGCCATCGACGATGGTGATCGTCGAAGCGCTGCCCACCTTCAGCATCGACATCAGAGCGCCGCGAACGCCATCCATGTGCACAATGTTGGTTTGCGGTGCGAAGCCGTCGCGAATGTGCGCCACATCGCGCATGTAGATGGTCGAGCCGTTCACCGTCTTGACCGGAAGATCGTTCAACTCCGCGATGGTTTGGGGATTGCCATTCATCTCGACTTGATATTCGAGAGAGCCGATCTTGGTAGTCCCGGCGGGAAGAATCAGGTTCTGTGAATTGAGTGCATTCACAATGTCGTTGGGAGACAGGCCATTGGCTTGCAGCCGGGGCAGATCGAGATCGACTTGAATCTGACGAATCTTGCCACCATAGGGATACGGTGTCGCAGCTCCGGGAACGGTCGCCAGTTGCGAGCGCAGAAAATTGTTCCCGAGGTCGAAGAGCTGCTGCTCGGGCAGCGTTTTGCTGCTCAATCCCAGCTGCACGATCGGAGTGGAGGACGCCGAATACGTAACGATCAGTGGCGGCGTGGTTCCGGGAGGCAGACCTCGAAGAATGGTCTGCGACATCGCCGTAGTCTGCGCCAACGCGGTTTGGATATTCGCCGTGGGCTGGAAAAAAATCTTAATGACGCCGATGCCGTTTAGCGACTGCGATTCGATGTGCTCAATATCGTTGACGGTAATGGTAAGACCGCGCTCGGAGTTGGAAACAATACGATCCGCCATTTCCTCGGGGGACATACCCGCGTAGTTCCACACTACGCTGATCACAGGGATGTCGATGTCCGGCAGGACATCGACCGGCATCCGCAGAACGACCAGTGGCGTCAAAAGGAGCAACACCAGCGCCATTACTACGAACGTATAAGGACGCCTGAGGGCTAAGGCGACAATCCACATTGGTCTAGCAGGTCTCCGGCCCGGATTGGGCAAACGTCGTACGAGCCGTCATCAGCGACACTGAGTTGGATGAAGCTGCAGACGGCGCGGATTCCACAGTATATGAGAATCCGCCCGTTTGATGCGGAGATTGATACATTCCTTTACAAACGAGCAATCTCGCTGCCGCTTCCAAACACGGACGGGAAGGCCGTCTGGGTCACAACTCAATCACCAGTCCCAATCTTCTCTCCGCGTTTGAGAGTTCGATCGAAGAAATCGGCAGTTGCGGAATAGGCCCGTATCCAGTCTTTCCACCTGAGAAAACCGTGAATCTCGTCCGGTAAAATTAGCTGTTCGAACGGCACATGTTGTGTCCGCAACCGCTGCACCAGATCCACGGTTTGGCTGAAGGGCACGTTGCGATCGTCGTCGCCATGAATGAGCAGAACTGGCGATTTCCATGTGCCTACGTAAGCATCGGGAGAGGATTCCCAGGCCAGCTTGACCGCGGCATCCGCATCCGGCGGGCGCAGAGCCAGGTTGCCGAAATAGGGCCGCTCGGTCAGGAATACGCTCCAGTCATGTACGCCGTGAAAATCCACTCCAGCCTTGAACAGATGGGAATTCCGAGCGAGACCCATGGCGGTCAGAAAGCCGCCATAAGAACCGCCCCACAACCCAATTTTTTCAGCGTCCACGTTCGGAAGCGTTTGCAAATACCGTCCCGCAGCAACCACGTCTTTGTACTCTGCCGCTCCGCGCCAAACCGTATTTGGCGCTTCGCGGAATGCACGACCGTACATCACTCCGAGGCGATAATTCACCGACAGCACCGCGTATCCGCGGCTGGCCAGGTATTGATTCTCAGCGTAAGCATTGTGGTAATAGTCCATGTAATGGAAGCCGAGCATCATCTGGCGGATGGGCCCACCGTGCATGAAGACCAACCCGGGAACTTTGCCGTTGGCATCGCGCGGCAGAAAAAGCTGGCCGTGCAACATCAGTCCATCTTCGCTCTGGAAAAGTACTTGCTTGGGCGTGACCAGCGCGGCAGAAGGGAAGTCACTCGGAAGAGCCTGCTGAGCGATGATTTGGCGGCCCTTCGCGGTGACTTCATAGGGCATCGCGGGTGATGTCGCCGTTGAGCCGAGGCAAACAATGCTCTTGCCATCCCCCGTTTGCGCGGGGGACCACTCGATGGTGTCGCCTGAAGTCAGCGCCTGCGGCGGCGTTCCGCCCGCTGCTGCCACACGCCACAAATGCCGCCGATCTACATCGCCCTGATTTGACGACTGGTTTGACGAATCCTGATTTGACGAATAAATGATCGACGCCTTGTCCGCGCTGACCGTGACATCCTCCACGTCGAAGTCGCCGGGCGTAAGTAGTGAGGGTATGCCTCCGCCAATGGCAATGGAATACAAATGATTGCGTCCATCCTGCTCCGAGGAGAACACCACGCGTCCGTCCGCAGCAAAGTTGAGTGAGCTATCTTCCGAAAGCTCAGGCAGAGAATCCCCCACCTTCGCCCCGCTTCGCCACAAAACATGACCAGTGCCGGTCGCGGCTTCGGCAATCCATAAGGACCACGGCTCGGGGCGCACCGGGATCAGCGGCATCTTGTGTTCATCTCCAGCGGTGCGCACAAAAACGATCCACTTGCCGTCGGGCGACCAGCGCGGCATTGAGTCTTTGTCCACGCCCGGGGCCAGGTAGCGGACGGACGTCCCATCGAAATCGTAAACAGCGATGAAGCTGTGACCCTTTCTCTCGCTGACGAACGCGATATGTTTGCCATCGGGCGACCACTTTGGCTGACTCGACGCTCCGTGAACCGAAGCCAATTCCTTGACTTTCTCTTTGCCGTCACTCCTCGCGAGCCACAACTTCTTTTTCGCCGACCACACGGCCCATTTGCTGTCCGGGGAAATCTCTATATCTTCACAGCCCTCGTCGGCGCAGCCCATCTCGCCCAACAGACGAGGCGTCGCGTGCTTCGCATCCAGATCAAATGCAAATACCTGCTGCTTGGCTCCCTTCGTCGAGCTGTCAGGATTGGCGCTTTCCTGACCTTCATTCAGTTCGCTGCCGACTGCGTAAAGCGCCGTTTTGCCGTCGGGCGTGAGTCGCAAGCTGGCGATAGGCTGGCCGTCATCTGCGCTGTAATGAGTTACCTGCCGCGCGGTGTGAACGAAATCAAGACCGTCGGCTACCCACACATTGCGGATTCCTTTTGCATCAAAAACCCAGGCGATGCGGCTGCCGTGCGTTGCGGCTACAAGTTCGCCAGGAAAAGGCGAACTCATGATCTGCTCCAGTGAGAAGGCCGACTGCGCAGATAACGCCGTTGCGCAGACGGTCATCAGACCAACTAGAGTCGTAGCGATAAGCAGAAGCGAGCGGGGTTTAATAAATAGCATAGTCGCGTAGCGTAAGCTATGGCGACCCGTTCTGCCAATAGCGAGAATGGATTTCCACGCGTGTTCATCGCAGCGATGGAGATTGGACGCGCAGCGGGCCCCACCTCCATGGTGTAATATCTTGCAACGTTTTGGCGGCGCCGTTGAACGTTCCCATTGCCTCAGGATGAATTGGTTGCCATGAAACTTAATACCGAACTATTGCAGCACCTTCCCAAAGTACTCTTGCACGAGCACTTGGATGGTGTTTTGCGACCGCAAACTGTGATCGACTTGGCAAGGGACGCCAACTACAGAGAGCTTCCTACCAATTCCCCTCAAGCACTTTCGGAGTGGTTCTTTCGCGGAGCGAATCAGGGCAGTCTGGCGAAATATCTCGAGGGCTTCGCCCATACCATCGCGGTCATGCAAACGGAAGAGGCGCTACAGCGCGTCGCCTACGAACAGGCCGAAGATCTGAGCCGGGACGGGGTTGTGTATTTTGAAACTCGCTTTGCACCCGTCTTCCATACTCAGAAAGGATTGACCCATCAACAGATTGTTTCCGCGGTCCTCAAGGGATTGGAAAGGGGGCGAAAAGATTTCGGCATTTCCTCTGGGTTGATCATTTGCGCGATGCGCAACATGAACACTTCGCTCGAAATGGCGGAACTGGCCGTCGATTTTCGCGCCCGCGGAGTCGTCGGCTTCGATCTGGCGGGAGAAGAGGGCGGGTATCCGCCAAAGAAGCATGTAGACGCTTTTCATTACATTCAGCGCGAAAATTTTAATATCACGATTCACGCGGGAGAAGGCTACGGCAAAGAATCGATCTGGCAGGCGATTCAGTATTGCGGAGCGCACCGTATCGGGCACGGGACGCGCCTGATCGACGATATTGCTGTGGTTGACGGCAAGGCAGTGAAGTTGGGTGATCTCGCCCAGTATGTTCTCGACAAACGCATTCCTCTTGAAATTTGCCTGCTGAGCAATGTCCACACGGGCGCAACCCCCAGCCTGGCGCAGCATCCGTTCAAAATTCTTTATCAGGAAAAATTTCGGGTCACTCTGAACACGGACAACCGGCTGATGAGCAATACGAAAATGAGTCAGGAATTCGAGGCTGCCGCAGAAACGTTCGGCCTCACCTTGGACGACTTTGAAAAGATTACCATCAACGCCATGAAAAGCGCGTTTCTTCCGTACAAAGAGCGACTGGGCTTCATCTATTCCGCCATTAAACCTGGATACGCCAGAATTCGGAATTCTCAAGCTTAACGACGTCTTTCTGAAGTAGAGTGGCCCACGGAGGCTTCATGCGCCGTCTTGCCAGACAGTTGGCCCTTATACTCATTCTTCCCACACTAGGTTCTAGCGATCTCTCTGCCCAGGCCGCTGCGCTGGTCATGCCGATTCGAGTCAAAGTTGTTATTGTCACGATGTTTGAACGCGGCGAAGACACCGGCGACACTCCCGGAGAATTTCAGCTCTGGGTGGAACGTGAGCATCTCGATCAGATCGTTCCTTTGCCTGCAGGCTATCACCATGTGCGTTTGAACAACGACGGTGTAGTCGGAATGGTCACCGGAGTCGGAACCGCAAAGGCCGCCGCATCGGTAATGGCCCTCGGTCTCGATCCGCGTTTCGACTTCTCGAAGGCATATTGGATCGTGGCCGGCATCGGTGGCGGGGACCCCGCAGACGTTTCGGTTGGCTCAGCGGTTTGGGCGGATCACGTAGTGGACGGCGATTTGGCGTTTGAAATCGATGCCCGTCAAATTCCGCCGAGCTGGCCGACCGGATACGTTCCGTTGCGCAAGGGCACGCCCTACGAGCCTCCCCCCAGCGACGTCTACGGTGAAATGTACACTTTGAATCCAGGACTGGTTCGGTGGGCATTTCATCTCACACAAAATGTGCCGCTCGCAGACTCCGATTCCTTGCGAAAATCTCGGGCGCGCTTTGCTGGCTTCCCCAATGCATTAAAGCCACCGTTTGTGGCGAGGGGCGACACGTTGTCGTCCGGCACATTTTGGCATGGTTCGAAACTCGACGAGTGGGCCAATGCTTGGACTCGCTACTACACCGGCGGTAAAGGGAATTACATGGTTGCTGCCATGGAGGACTCGGGCACCATGCAGGCCCTCACGTTCCTCAGTCAGGCTGGCCGGGTTGATCTGCAACGTATACTAGTGCTGCGCACCGTCAGCAATTAT
>Ga0193751_1000393_pt1 | contig 35534 bp, 41 predicted proteins | sample L1c2metaG_FD_143050 | JGI IMG/M metagenome (GOLD analysis project Ga0193751, IMG submission 143050) | Soil microbial communities from a riparian zone of the East river system, Colorado, United States - L1c2 | ecosystem: Environmental > Terrestrial > Soil > Riparian zone | place: USA: East River...
CAACACTATCGGCCCAAAGCTGACACCGACATCCCGCGGAGCGATGTGCGCGTTCGGGGGAAAAGCAGACATTGCCCGACTGTAGTTCGTCGACCGCGATTTATGAGTACGCGCGCTAGGTCGTTGCTTTCTTGAAATTCTCGCCGGCTTTCGTCCAGTTCACCGTATTCCACCACGCCTTCAGATAATCGGGCCGCCGATTCTGGTACTTGAGATAATAGGCATGCTCCCAGACATCGACGCCGAGAACGGCCTGGGCGCCGAGCTCGAGCGGCGTGTCCTGATTGGCCGTACTGATAATTTCGAGTTTCTTGTCCTTGTTGACAACCAACCACGCCCAGCCCGAGCCAAAACGTGCCCCGCCGGCGGCGTTGACCTTGTCGGTCATGGCGGGGACGCCGCCGAATGCAGCCTCGATTGCCGATTTGAGATCGCCGCCTGGCTCTTTGGCGCCACCCGGCGCCATCAGCTCCCAGAAGAATGAGTGATTCCAGTGACCGCCGACATTGTTGCGCACGCCGGCGCGCACATTTTCGGGTACGGCGGCGAGATTTGAGAGCACCTTCTCAATCGGCATCGTGCCAAGCTCGGTCCAGCTTTGCGCGATCTGGTTGGCGTTGTTGACATAGGCCGCGTGATGACGATCGTGATGAATCATCATGGTCTGTGCATCGATATGCGGTTCGAGCGCGTCGAACGCATAACCGAGCGGCGGCAGCGTGAATGGGCCGGACGGTGCGGTCTGCGCAACAGCGCGGCCGATGCCGAGCGACAGCAGCGCCGCAGCGCCGGCGATGCATTTGAGATTTTCGCGTCTGTTCATGATTTCCTCCCGGCTGGCGCCAGGCGGACGCACGGTCCGGCTTCTGCCGCCCTTTGGTTAGCCAATACGATTGTACCCCGAAGCCTATAAGATATTCCCGTGTGAAAAGGTCGCGTCATCGCGCGCGATTTTTTCGTTGCCAGGGAGTGCACCATGAAGCTTCAACGTAGACGATTTCTGCACATGACAGCGGGCGTGGCAGCTGGCACCGCAGCGCTCCCCTTTTCGGGCATCGCGCATGCGCAATCCTATCCCACCAGACCGGTGCATATCGTCGTCGGCTTTGCTGCCGGCGGCCCGAACGACATCTCGGCGCGCCTTATTGGCCAATAGCTATCTGAGCGGCTTGGTCAACAATTTGTCATGGCTATCTGAGCGGCTTGGTCAACAATTTGTCATCGAGAATCGGCCGGGCGCGGCGAGCAATCTTGCTACCGAAGATGTCGTAAGAGCCGCTGCGGATGGCTACACGCTGCTCTTGGTCGCGCCGCCGGCTGCGATCAACGCAACGCTGTACGAAAAGCTCAACTTCAATTTCATCCGCGACATCGCACCGGTGGCCGGTATTGTGCGCGTGCCCGAAGTCATGGTCGTCCATCCCGCAGTGCCGGCTAAAACCGTCCCGGAATTCATCGCCTATGCCAAAGCCAATCCGGGCAAGATCAACATCGCCTCGGCTGGCAACGGCAGCATGCCGCATGTCGCCGGCGAGCTGTTCAATTCCATGGCAGGCATCGACTTGGTACGGGTCGGCTATCGCGGCGGCGGGCCGGCGCTCGTCGATCTCTTGGGCGGGCAGGTGCAGGTCATGTTTGAGACAACGCTTGCCACGATCGCTTACATCAAAGCTGGTAAGCTCCGCCCTCTGGCAGTGACCGCAGCGACACGTTCGCCGATATTGCAAGACGTCCCGACTATCGCTGAATTTCTGCCAGGCTATGAAGCGACTGCATGGTACGGGCTCGGCGCGCCGAAAAAGGCGCCTGCCGAAATCGTTGGCAAGCTCAACCTCGAGGTCAATGCCGGCCTCGCGGATCCCAAGATCAAAGATCGAATCTCTGAGCTGGGCGGCGAACCCATGCCGATGTCGCCCGGCGAATTCGGAAGCCTCATTGCTGCCGAAACCGAAAAGTGGGCCAAGCTCATCCGGTCGGCCGGAATAAGGCTGGACTAGAACCGACCGGCCGGGCGTCAGCCAATTCCGGTCCGGCCGGAAACCCGACACAGCGCGACGCAAACGCGAGCGTCGTCAAGGCTAACTAATGGCTCGCTTGAGCACGGCTACCTTGATGCCGTGCTCCGCCGTCGGCCAAAGCCGCGGAGCACCAAATAGAGCCATATGACAGACAATATTTTATCCGCGATCCAGCTGCCTAAAACATAGCGATGGGAACGAGCTGACATTTTGGCTACTCCGTCGGCAGAACGCATCTACTGAGACGGCAGTTCCTTGCGCTGACGAACATACGCCGCGGATATTTCCAAACGTTAAACAACGGGACGAGTAGCGAGGCGTTGCCATCGGCGATGAACGGATGGATAGTATTCATCCCTAGGTAGGGGAGGCTGTGCCGATGCCCACCTCCAACGAATACCGCAAAAAAGCTGAAGAATGCTATCGCCTGGCGAACGAGGCCAAGACTGAGACAGATCGCTTAGCGTGTCTTGATCTTGCGCGCAGCTTCCTCGACGCAGCGGCACGCCAAGAGGAAATGACTTCCGAGCAGATCGCCGAGGCGCAAAAGCCAGAGCGTGCGCCGAAACTGGAAACTGAGACGTCGCAATCTAATATTGGCTGGGGATGGCGCCAGCTCTTGGGATTGTTTCGTGAGCATCGTCATGACGCGCAGGACACATAGCTACCACGGCTATGAACTCGAACTACATCACGAGAACGACGACCGTTATCGGGTCACGATCTTCGATCCCAACGGCAGGCGAGTAGCCGCGACCGGCCCGCATTTGGAGCGACAAGGCGCCATGATCGAGGCATCGCGATCTGTCGATCAGCTTCTGGCGCAGCAGCGCGCCAAATAAAGCTAAACTCTGTCGCGGTTTCCCTTAAAGCTAAATCGCGCGGCGGCGATGCAATGCGGCGTTACGCGCCGACGCGCTAAAACGAAATGAATTTAGGTTGATTCGACATTTCGCTTTAGCTTTTTGTTTGAGCATGATCTTTTCCGAAAACCGGTATCCACTTTTCGGGATCATGCTCTAACGTCACGGACCTGACCAGCGGATCGGCGCGTAATGGCCGTTCTTGCCGGAATTATCCCAACGCATCCCGTGATCGCTGAATGTATTTCCCGGCTCGCCCATGCCGAAGGCCAGCTTGTCGGGGCTCACCGGATGGCCGGTATTTGCCCACATCTCCCCGCTCGGATGCGCGGTCGGCAGCGGGGCAACGCTCATGTGCAGGATCTTCGGGATTTCCGCGAAACGCTTTTTGCCTTCGATGCGGTACGTGATCGGCACTTTGCTGGCGCCGAGATTATTGCCGATCAGCGGCGCCAACTGCGCCATGGGTCCGCCGGCCGCTCCGGTGAAGATCGCACCCAGGGCTTCGGTCTGCCGCGCATCGGCGCGCTCATCGATATAAGCGGCCACCGACCAGTTTCCGTCCGCCATAGGTCCGGGTGTGTGGACTGCAAGCGCGACATTGAGGCCATTGAGCGCGGTGCCATCATAGCTGCCGGTTTCGATGTGGAAGATCAGCGCCACGTTGCACACTCCTTCGCTCGGTCGGGAGGTCAACGGCGCGGCCTTCGAGATGAAGCAGGGACATACAACGTTGCAATTACAGTTTTCGAAATAATCGCCAGCGAAATGCCATTGCGCCTGGTTCGCCATCGCTGTCTCCTCCCGCTATCAGGAGCGGTCGCCGCCGACGCGCCACACTCGAAAAGGCTACAACGTTCAACAGTTGATCGCTACCGCATTGCTGCATTCTAGCAGCCGACACGACGCCAATGAGGCGCTACTACCCGAACTTATTCGATAACCTCGTTGGCCGTGGCCTGTAGCGACGGCGGCAACGTTATTCCGAGCGACTTTGCGCGGCCTTTGGCGCACCGCCTCATTCGATAACCTCGTCGGCCAAAACGCGCAGCGACGGCGGGACAGTCAGGCCGAGCGCTTTCGCAGTTTTAACGTTGATAGCCAGATCGAATTTCGTCGGCTGCTCGATCGGCAGATCGGCTGGGCTGGCGCCTTTGAGGATTTTATCGACGTAAGTTGCAGCACGGCGGTATAAGTCAGAGCGGTCTACGCCATAGGAGACCAGGCCGCCGACATCGACGAATTCCCGGAGGTGAAACATCGACGGCAGCCGGTTTTGTATAGCAAAGTCCGCAATCGATTTAAGATTGGTCACGAATACCGGGTTAGGCATCATCGCAAGAGCATTAAAATGCGCAGCAGCGATTACGCTAAAATTTTTTTCTAAATCGCTGGTGCTCCTAATCTCTATTGCTTGAGCTCCGATGCCCAGTCCGTTCGCTGCACGCTGTATTTCTTTCCATCCGAGCAGCGAAATTGGATCCTCGGGATTCAATAGAACCGCCATAGACGAGATGTCGGGAGCAATTTCCTTGAGTACCTCCAGCCGCTTTGCAGTTAAATCTGGGTTCATTTGCGAGAGCCCAGTGATGTTGCCACCGGGGTGTCTCAAGCTATCGACTATCCCCGTTGCGACCGGGTCGCCGGCAGCCGCCATGACAATGGGAATTTCAGTCGTGGCATTTTTAGCAGCGAGAGTATCGTTGGTAACGGAAGTGACGATGATGTCGACCTTGAGCCGAACGAGGTCCGCGATCAGCGCAGGAAGACGATCATTATTCCCTTCGGAATAGCGGTACTCGAACGCGATGTTTTTTCCGTCGATCCATCCGAGATCGCGAAGTCCCTTTAGTAATGCCTGGTTCCAGGGAGCCGTGTCTGAGCGGGTGAAGGGCGACAGCAGTCCGATTTGCCGAACTTTCGCAATCTGCGCGACCGCAGCGAGCGGCCAACTCTGAGCGGGTGAAGGGCGACAGCAGTCCGATTTGCCGAACTTTCGCAATCTGCGCGACCGCAGCGAGCGGCCAACTGACGGTTGAGCCGGCGATTCCTTTGATTAAATCGCGCCGTCGCATTGCCTCCCCCGAGGCTTAAGAACCCAAGGCTTAAGATCCCAGGGCTTTGCGGCCCCGCTTGACGTTATGCGGGTTACGCCCGTAGCTTGCAATCGGTGCCACGGGGGTGCCACGGGGTATTGGCAGGGGGATTACGATGCTTCGACTGATGCAGCTTCGGTTAGCGGCGGCTGCCTTATTTACAGCGGTCGCAGTTTCGTTGACCGCGCCCTCCGCCTCGGCGTTCACGCAGGAAAACGTTCGGCCCGATGCCAACGGCAACTATACGTTTACTGAGCCAAACAATCAGATCACGAATTCCAGCCAGGGCGTCCGCCCGTTCGGCTCGAATGGTCCGACAGTGCAGTTTGGCATCCAACAGGGCCCGGTCTCTCCGTTCGGTCGATCGCAGGGCAACGATTATAATGGGTCGCCTCCGGATCCGTATTATCGACCATTTGGCACCCGCAACTAACATTTTAGCTTAGCGAAACCCGGAACCGGCGGCGCGGCGCGCAACCTTATCTCGCGCCAGCGCGATCGGCGCCGCTAGTTTGTTCATCACGCAACCTCCAGACATCATTGACGTTGTCGGCATCGCCTATTGGTTCCACTGCACTCGCAAGAGCCGGCAAGGAACTATCGAAGAACAGGCCTGTTGATGATGCGGAGGAAACGAACGTGGATGCGGCCAAACGCTTGGAATCACTGGAACGAGCTAGCTACGGCCGCGCCATTCGCGAACACCTTGGCGAACGGCTGCGGGCCTATTACGAGCGCGCGCAGCACATGCGCGTTACCGATAACCGGCTCGCCGAACTGATCGAGCGGCTTTCTAAAAGATTGGAAGAGCAAAAATTACAGCGGGAGTAACGAGGGGGCCCGCGCGACTTTTAAACGAAACTCTGGACGCCACTGAAGTGGTCACGTTGCACTCGCAGAGCCTTCGGACACCGAACCTCGTGCCTTCGGCATCGGATTGACCTTGCCATCAAGCCAATCCTCATTAGCGGCTAAATCATTCAGGGCTTTGTGGCGCTTGCGCTCGAACGACAATTTCTTTTCGCACCAATCGACCCGCGCTGCCGCTTCATCCGCCTGCTGGCGGTAATTATCGGCGCTGCCCATAGCGACCCTCCTCATTCCAGCAGATTCCGCGTCAAAAACTCAAAGGCCCATGCTCCGGTTCCATAACGAAGAGTGGGAAGCCGCAGCCGCGTTCCGCATCGCCGGCAACGGCGCTGATGCCCATGCTGGGCACGAGGGCTTGCAATTTGTGCGATGCGGAACAAACCCGCGGGGCAACAGTTTAAGCGATGAGAGAGTGTGTCAAATAACATAGTGAGGGTGGGGATGTCGTCGAGTCCAAGCGCATTGATAGCGTCTTACCGGCTGCATGCAGCCAGTTGCATCGAGATCGCCCGCGACCTCGAGCCCGCCCGCAAGCTCGCGCTTTTGAATATCGCCCAAGCCTGGCTAAACCTCGCCGAGCAAATTGCAAAAAATCTCGACACCGTCCTGGTGTATGAGACCCCAGCCAACCCGCCGGATTTCCAATAGCGCGCCAGTTTCGGGCACGATCGCTCGGTTTCGGCCTCTGAAAGCAGGTTCACGCGCGAACCCGCCTACGGCATCCCTTTCAGCGTGGTTCCGCCGTCAAGGGTGAGGACTTGTCCGACCAAGGCATCGTTTTCGGCAATAAAGATAACCGCGTGCGCGACCTCTTCGGCCCGAACGAAACGTCCGGTCAATGTGGCCCGCGCATGGGTCTCCATGCTCTCCTTTGAGGCACCCACCCATGCCGGCGTCTCGGTGTAGCCGGGCGCAACCGCATTGACGATGACGTTTGGAGCAGTCGTCCTGTTGAGTGTTGCGGTGACATTAGCAAGCGCTGCTTTAAAGGCGGAATACTGCAGGTATTCCGGGTCGCCAGTGTGGAGATTTCCATAGATCGACGTGACGTTAATGATCTTTCGCAAACCCGACGAAGGCAGCACGAGAAACTCCTCAGTCACGTGCATCGCAGAAAGAAAAATATTTTTGTACTCATACTCCCATACTTGGTCGTCTTGAATGTCTCCTGCCCTTGCATCGCCGGCATTGTTCACCAAAACATCGATGGTTTGGTTCGTCTGTTTAACTTCCTCGAATAGCGCTCTTATTTGATCGCGATCCATCAGGTCGGCTTGGTAGAGTCTTCCGCTTGAAAATTTCTCCACCCTATCAAGCGTCTCCCGCCCACCGCTTTTATTTTTGCCGTAATGCACGAGCACGCGGGCATGCTTCTGGGCAAAAGCAATGGCAATTGCCTTGCCGATGCCGCTTGAGGCTCCTGTGACCAATACGGATTTTCCCGCCAACTCCATTTATCACTTCAAATTCATGGCCATCGGAATTCGAGCGCGCTACGCAGCGACGTTGCCCCATTGCTTGAGGCTGCAAAGCGCGTGGCCGCTTATAATTCGCTTATTTCAGTTCGACGATTTCGATCCAGTTGGCGCCCTTTCCGACCGGATAGCGCGCCGGCTCGCTAAGCTTGCCGCTCGCCTGATCGATCCGGTACACCGAGAGCCGGTCCGATTTCTCGCCCGAGGCGACCAGATAGTGCCCGCTCGGATCGATGTTGATGCCGCGCGGCTGCCGCTCGGTGGCAAAATTAGTGACGTAAGTGAGCTTGCCCGTGCCCGGCGCAACGGTAAACAGCGCGATCTTATCGGTGTTGCGCTCGGTCGTATAAAGGAATTTCCCGTTCGGGGTCAGACGCAGATCGGCCGCCCAGATCGGTGGCTTCTCGTCTGGCTTTGGTGCCGCCGCGGCTGTGGCCGGCGTGGCGCCGACCGGCGCTTGCGGCTGGCCCCACTTCATTCCGAGCTCGGGCGGCACTGACGGTGCCGAGTCGACGAGTTTCAAGGTGCCTTTACTGCCGTCGATCGCATATTGCGTGACGTGCCCCGACAGTTCGTTGAGCACGTATACAAATTTATTGTCGCGCGAGATCGCCAGGTGGCGCGGCCCATGACCCGGTTCGGGCTTTACGGCGGGCGGATCGAGGGCGGTGAGCTTGCCCGTTTTGGCATCGAAGGCAAATTGCAGCACCTGGTTGGCGCCGAGATTGGCCGAATAGACGAAGCGGTTGCTGCGGTCGGCGAGTATGGAATGCGCGTTGCGGCCGGTCGGCAGCACCTGGATCGCCTCCGCCGTGACGAGCCCGTCGGCCCCGATGGGGCTCACCGCTATCTTGTCGCCGCCATAGGAGGCGGTGAACAGGAAGCGGCCGCGCCGATCGGTCGAGACATAAGGCATGCTGTCCGGCAGCGGGGCCGTTGCCTTCTGCGTCAGCATGCCGGAGTTAGGGTCGATCGTGTAAGTGAGTACACGCATCGGCTGCGAGCGAACGACGACATAGAGAAACTTCTTATTGGGCGCCACCGCCATCGGCATCACAGTCTTGCCTGCCTCGGCCTTGCCGATTGAGGTCAGTGCGCCGGTCTTCGTATCCATGACATAGGCGTCGATCATGGCGTCTTCGGCGGCTGACACATAAACGAAGGTCGCAGCGGCGGACATCGAGGGAGCTCCAATCGTCAGCAGGGTCGCAAGCGCAGCGCTTGCAGCCGTTGCCGTCGCTTTGATGAACGTTTTCACTAGCGCTCCCCCTCCGTTATTTTTGGTATCCGCCGCGTTGATCACGCGACGTGATATTCTATCACATCGGCCACAGCGGGTGTTGCGTCCCCGCGGCGACCAGACGCCGATCATGGCGATCTGCCATCGTTAGTCAACGTGACGGGCAAAGGGAAAACTCATCATGAGACCGATCATAGTTACGTTTGCAGGATACGTCGTGCTCATGACCGGGAGCGCGCTCGCCGCCACACGCACCTATGTCTGTACTCAGACGGACGGAGTAGCAGACATTTTCCACATCGACGGCCAAAGCCACACAGTTACATCCGAGACGGACGGTCCGGTGCCGGTGATCTCCTACCAGGGCTCGAGCACAATCACTTTCACTTGGAGCGATGCGACGAACACGCTCGACTTGAGGACGGGGAGGATTACCCACCAGGGCGAGGCCATCTGGGCCGGGCCGTGCAGCATCAAGAAATAAGGGGCAGTGCCGGAATCCGCCTCGGCTCGCGTGAGCAGCTTGGCAAACTCAACGCAGCACGGCGTATAGCAGCAAGCCAACAATGCCGGTGTAGATGAGTATTCCACACAGGTCGCCGATCAGCCTGACGAATTTCGTCGGCGTTTCGTCGGTCTCATCTAAATACCGCATGACCATGCCCTCTTCTTCTACGAACTGCGTGGCCCCGAGGTTTGGGTGCCGGGGGGAAAGGCCTTCGGGGCCACGGGCCCGGTAGTCGGGATCAGACCGGGGTAATTTGAGAGGTAAGCGCGGCGCGAAATTGCGGTCTGTGGCCTATGTCACAGTGCGCGCAGAGCTTGGCGGCTGACCCCCTGGATCAGGCCTCACTACAAGCCCTTCAAATTGGTATAATTTGTCTTGTGAGCTGCCAGCGGGAGATGCCGGCGATCAACAACTGAACAACATCAATTCGCGGACACTTCTGTAGTTCGGGATCGGTGCTCAAGTTCGTGGAGCATCACCATGAAACTTCACCGCCGAAGTTTGCTCTATGGCGCAGCGGGCGCCATTGCGCTGTTTGTCAGGCCGCGGATCGCAAGAGCACAGGCCTATCCGACACGATCGGTGCACCTGATCGTTGGTTTTCCCGCCGGTTTTACGCCCGACATTATCGCGCGCCTGACTGCTCAAAGCCTGTCCGAGCGTCTTGGTCAGCAAGTCATCGTTGATAACCGTCCCGGCGCGGCAAGTAACATCGCCACCGAACTCGTCGTGAGGGCGCTGCCGGACGGTTACACACTCCTTGGCGCCACCGGAGCGAATGCCATCAATGCTACGCTTTTTGAAAATCTAAATTTCAATTTCATCCGCGACACCATGCCGGTCGCAAGCGTCGTCCGCGCACCGCTCGTCATGACAGTGAACCCGTCGGTTCCGGCTAACACCGTTGCAGAGTTCATTGCCTATGCGAAGAGCAATCCCGGCAAGCTTAACATGGCCTCGGGCGGCGTCGGCAGCACACCCCATGTCGCTGGCGAGCTGTTCAAGATGGCGGCTGGCGTCAATTTGGTCCACGTACCGTATCGCATCAGCAATTTACCCGATCTGCTCGGTGGCCAGGTCCAAGTGACATTTTCTCCGGTACCAACGGTGATCAGCTATATCAGAGCCGGCAGGCTACGCGCTCTGGCTGTGACCAGCACAACACGCTTGCAAGTGTTACCGAACACCCCGACCTTGGCCGAATTCGTGCCCGGTTACGAAGCCAGCACGTGGTTCGGCCTCGCCCGCCCAGGAAGACCCCGCTCGAGATCGTCGATAAGCTCAACAATGAAGTCAATGCATGCCTCTCCGATCCCAAGTTGTTGGCGCAACTCGCTGACCTCGGCAGCATTCCGATCTCCATGAGTCCTGCCGACTTCGGCAAACTCATCGCCGATGAAATCGATAAGTGGGCGAAGGTGATCAAAACGGCCAATATAAAACCGGAGTGAACCGGTGCATGCCCCGTTCGGGCCAGTTTGCGACGACAACGAACTTCTTAAGTAGGTCAGCTTAGCTGCCTTCCGCCGTAGCGAAACGCGACATTCGCGGTTCGGATATCTGACCTTATCGAACGGCGCTTGACTGAACCGCTGGCCGAGTGAGAATTCGATCAACGAATAAATCTGCCGAACAATCTCGCGATTGTCCCATCCAGGGAGGATTCATGCCGAAACGCCGCCATTCCACCGAATCCAACCGCCGCAATTTCCTCAAAGGCGCGAGCTTGGTCGGCGCGGCCGCCGCAATCGTGCCGCCGGCGCCCGGCAATGCTGTTCCCGCCGCTCCGCAGGAACGTTTGAAGGCTACAATTCCGGGCCCGCTACAGGTAGCCGCCGAGACGATGCCGCCGGCGAACGACCCGATAAATCAGACCTCGAGCGGCGGCGATTTCATGGTCGATGTGCTCAATTCGCTCGGCATCGAATATCTGGCGATCAATTGCGCGTCGAGCTACCGCGGCCTGCACGAAGCGGTCGTCAATCACGGCAACAACAAGCCGGAAATCATTACCTGCGTGCACGAGGACATCGCCGTCCATATGGCCCAAGGCTACGCCAAGATCGAAGGCAAGCCGATGGCGATGGCGTGTCACGGCGTCGTCGGCCTGCAGCACGCCGCCATGGCGATCTACAACGCCTGGTGCGACCGCGTGCCGATTGTTGTCATGGGCGGCAACATCATGGAGGCGGACAAGCGCGCACCAGGCGCGGAATGGCCGCATTCCGGCGTCGATATCGGTCACCTGGTGCGCGAATTCACCAAGTGGGACGATCAACCCGCCTCATTGCAGCACTTCGCCGAATCCGCGGCGCGCGCCTACCGGGTCGCCACCACGCCGCCGATGGGCCCGGTCTTCCTCGCGCTTGACGCCGAGCTGCAGGAAAATCCGATCGCCAATGCCAAGAGCCTGCGCATTCCCAAATTCGAGCCGGTGATTCCGCCGCAGGGCGATTCCGGCGCGCTCGCCGCAGCGGCCAAGCTTTTGGTCGAGGCGCAAAACCCGCTGATCATTTGCGATCGCGTGGCGCGTACGCCGGCCGGTATGGCGAATCTCGTTGCTCTTGCCGAAACACTGCAATGCGGCGTCATCGACAATGTCGGCCGCATGAATTTCCCGTCGCGCCACCCGTTGAATCAGAGCTTCCGCAGAAGCCTCATCGCCCAGTCTGACGTCATTCTTGCAATCGAGACGAATGACCTGTGGGGTACGTTGACGCATTTCAGCGACCGTATCGTCCGGCAGTCGCGGCCGTCGACCAAGCCGGAAGCAAAAATCATCACGCTTGGCGTGCGCGATCTGTTCCTGAAATCCAACTACCAGGACTTCGGCCGTTGGCAGGACGTCGATCTCAACATTGCCGGCGATGGCGAAACTTCGCTGCCGGCGCTGACCGAAGCGGTGAAGCGCCTCATCGACGATAATCGCAAGAGTGCTTTCGAGGCGCGCGGCCAAAAGCTCGGCAAGCTGCACATGGCGATGGTCGAGCAGTCAAAGACCGATGCGACCATCGGCTGGGATTCCAGCCCGATCACGACGGCGCGCATGTGCGCCGAGGTATACAACCAGATCAAGGATGAAGACTGGTCGCTGGTCGGCACCGCAATCCGCCTGACTTGGCCGCACCGGCTGTGGGACTTCAAAAAGTCCAAGCAATGGAACGGCCTCAGTGGCGGCAGCGGCGTCGGCTATAATCTGCCGGCTTCGCTCGGCGCGGCGCTCGCCAACAAGAAGCACGGCCGCTTCACGGTCGCCTTTGGCGGCGACGGCGACTTCATGTTCAACCCCGGCGCGCTGTGGACGGCGGCTCACCACAAGATTCCGATCCTTTATGTCGTGCACAACAATCGCGCCTATCACCAGGAATATATGTATCTCACCGCGATGGCGGCGCGGCACGGCCGCGGCGTCGAGCGGATGGATATCGGCACGACGATCAAGGATCCGAATATCGACTATGCCACCGTCGCGCGCGGCATGGGCGCTCACGGGGAGGGTCCGATCACCGACCCGAAGGACCTTGCGCCCGCACTCGCGCGCGCCGTCGCCGTCGTCAAATCCGGCGCGCCGGCCGTGGTCGACGTCGTCACCGATCCGCGTTGAGGAGTTTTTGCGATGAACCCCTTCAACCGCATCGGCCTCGCAGCTTTTGCCGTCAGCATGTTCGGCGCGGCCACATTCGTGACCGCGCAGGCACAAGACGCGCCACATGGCGATGCCGGCAACGGCAAGCGGATCTATCTCGCGGTCGGCTGCTTCACGTGCCACGGCCGCGCCGGGCAAGGCGGCGCCTATACCGGCCCGGCGCCGATCGTCGCCCACACCGCCCTTCCCTTCGACGGCTTCAAAGGGCAAATCCGCGATCCGTCGGACAATATGCCGGCCTATTCCGAGGCGGTGCTGTCGGACAAAGACATCGCCGACATTTATGCATTCGTGGAGTCGCTGCCGGGCCCGCGGTCGCCGAAGGACGTTTCAATCCTCAACAATTGATGCGCTTGATCTCTAAACCGGCGTGGACGGTCGTGTCTGCCTGGCGACGATTGGGCTGATTACCCCACTTGCTCGAAACGCAGTTCTCGTTTGCCCCAGGGACATTACGCAGCGTCGTCATCTCTGCTTAGAATGCTGAGTCCAGACGAGGCGAGTTCATGACCACATACCGGCTGCGTATCAACGGCGTCGAACGCGCGATCGACTCATCGGACCCCGACCAGCCGCTGCTCTATGGCTTGCGCAGTGTCGGCCTCACCGCCACCAAGTTCGGGTGCGGGCTGGGCCAATGCGGTGCTTGCAGCGTGCTGATTGACGGGCGCCCGACGCGATCCTGCCTGACGACGATTGCGGATACGCAAGGCAAGTCGGTCGTCACCTTGGAAGGGCTCGGATCGATGGCGGCGCCGCATCCGGTGCAGGCCGCTTTCATCAAAGAGCAGGTGCCGCAATGCGGCTACTGCACCAGCGGGATGATCATCAGCGCGGTCGCGCTGCTCGCCGAAAAACCCAAGCCGACTGAGGACGACATCCGCGCCTCGCTCGAGGGCAATCTTTGCCGCTGTGGGACCCATGTGCGGGTCATACGCGCGGTGATGGCCGCCTCGGGACAGGGAGGCTGACATGACGGTACCGCTCACACAGCATCGATTGGCTGACGGACCCACTCGCCGCGCAATCGTTCAAGGCGGCGCGCTCATGGTCGGCTTTGCCCTCGCCGGTGTGCGAACCCGAGCGCGCGCCGCCACCGGCGATGCTGGACCGCGGCCGGTAGACCCCAACGAAGTCGACTCCTTCCTCGCTGTGAACGGCGACGGCACCGTGACGGTGTTCTGCGGCAAAGTCGATCTCGGTCAGGGCCTGCGTATAGCGATGCGCCAGATTGCCGGCGAGGAGCTCGGCATCGGCATCGACATGATCAAATATATCGAAGGCGATACCACGCTCACGCCCGATCAGGGGCGAACCTCCGGCTCGAATGGCATTCAGCGCGGCGGCATGCAGTTAAGGCGTGCTGCGGCGACGGCGCGCCAAGCGCTGATCGAACTTGCCGCGCAACGCCTCAATGCGGCGCCCGACGATCTCGTTGCCAAAGACGGCGAGGTTAGACCCAAGAATGGCGCCAAGAATGGCGCCAACAATGGCGGCGCCGGGATCAAATTCGCCGAACTGATCGGCGGACGCAGCTTCAACCTCAAACTTAATCCCAAGGCGCCGCTTAAAGACCCTGCGACCTATACCTTGGTCGGCAAGCCCTTGCCGCGGCCCGATGTACCGGCCAAGTGCACCGGCGGCTTTACCTATATGCAGGATTTCAGCGTGCCAGGGATGGTGCATGCACGCGTGATCCGGCCGCCAGCCATCGGCGCCAAGCTCATCGGTGTCGACGAAGCTTCGATCAAGCATCTGCCCGGTGCCAGCGTGGTGCGGATCAAGGATTTTCTCGCCGTCATTGCCGATGACGAATGGACCGCAGTGCGCGCCGCCCGCGCGTTGCGCGCGCAATGGAGCGAGTGGTCCGGCCTTCCGGCGCAGGACAAGCTGATCGCCACATTGCGCGCCGATCCCGAGGTGACCGACGAGGTGCTGGTGACCCGCGGACAGCAAGGGCCAAGCGCGCAGAGTGGCGCGGTGAGCCGCAGCGCCAGTTATTTCTGGCCGATGCAGAGCCACGGTTCGATTGGCCCGTCCTGCGCGGTCGCCAATGTGCGCAGCGATGCGGCCACGGTGTGGACCGCCTCGCAGGGTACGCACGGCAATCGCAAGACGTTCGCGCGTTTCCTTGGGCTGCCCGAGGAAAAAGTGCGGCTCATCTATCTGGACGGCGCCGGGTGTTATGGCATGAACGGCCATGAAGACGCGGCCGCCGATGCAGCGATCGTATCGCGCGCGGTCGGCCGCCCGGTCCGCGTGCAATGGTCGCGGCAGGATGAGCACGGCTGGGACCCCAAAGGTCCGCCGCAGCTGCTCGACATTTCCGGCGCGGTCGATCCGGCTGGACGCATCCTCACGTGGCGCACCGAGATGTGGCTGCCGCAAACGACGCGGGGATTGCCGGATATTCCGCTGCTCGGTCCCGCCGCCGCCGGACTCGACAACGTGCGCGGCCTGCAGCCCGGATTGATCTCGCAGAACGCCGATCCACCCTATGCGGCCGACAATGTGCAGGTGCTGGCCCATTGGCTCAAAGATGCGCCGCTGCGCCCAGCGCCGATCCGCTCGCCAGGAAAGCCGGCCAATTGCTTTGCCGTCGAGAGTTTCACTGACGAACTCGCGGCGGCGGCCGGGCTCGACCCGATCGAATTCCGGCTAAGCGGACTGGCCGATCCGCGCGGCATCGAGGCGATCAGGCGTGCGGCAGCGCTGATGAATTGGCAATCGCGGCCCTCACCTGGCGCAAACAAGAGTGCGCCGGTCATGCGTGGCCGCGGCTTTGCCTATGTTCACTACAAGCACAGCGAGAGCTATGTGGCGATGGGAATGGAGGTTGCGGTCGAGCGAGGGAGCGGCCGTATTAGAGTCGAACGGGTTGCTTGCGCGCACGACTGTGGACAGATCATAAACCCTGACGGGGTACGCGCGCAGGTCGAAGGCAGCATCCTGCAAACGCTCAGCCGCGTGCTGATGGAGGAAGTGCAATTCGATCGCTCGCGGGTGACGAGCGTCGATTGGAGCAGCTATCCGATCCTGCGTTTCCCGGACGTTCCCAAGCTCGATATCGTCCTCATCGACCGGCCGACGCAACCACCGCTCGGCGCGGGCGAGGCCGCCTGTTCACCGGTCGGCGCGGCGCTGGCCAATACCGTGTTCGATGCGACCGGAGCGCGGCTGCGCACGGTCCCGTTCACGCCGGAACGCGTGAAGGCAGCGTTGAGCGCCGTGTGAACTGACATGAACGCCGGTCCAAAGAAGATCGGTTGGTCCAAGAAGGGACTGCTAAGCAGGAGTGCTGAGGAGGAGTTCAGATGCGGCGCATATCGTGTTTCGTGGCGGGATTGGCCGCTGCCGGATGTTTGCTTGCGATCTCAACACGGCTCCAGGCCCAAACCGCGGTCGCGATCGATGCCGACGATATCGGCGGCGTGGTCACGGGACCGCACGGACCGGAAGCCGGCGTCTGGGTGATCGCCGAAACCCGCGATCTGCCGACACGATATGCCAAGATGGTGGTGACCGACGATCAAGGCCGCTACGTCGTCCCCGATCTGCCGAAGGCCAATTATCAGGTGTGGGTGCGCGGCTACGGCCTGATCGATTCGCCCAAAGCAGACGCCACCCCCGGCAAGCAGGTCAATCTGACCGCCGTTCCGGCCCCCAACGATGCCGCCGCGGCGCAATATTATCCGGCGATCTATTGGTTTTCGATGTTGAAAATCCCGGACAAGGACCAGTTCGGCGGCAAGGACCAGTTCGGCGGCAAGAGCGACATTCCGCAAAACATCACGCAGGTCGATTGGCTCACCACGGTCAAAAATCAATCATGCGTCGGTTGCCATCAGCTTGGTCAACTTGCGACGCGGACTATCCCCGCGGCATTGGGGCAGTTCAAAAGCGGTGAAGAAGCGTGGATGCGCCGCGTCCAGGCCGGCCAGGCCTCGCCGCTGATGGTCAATCCCCTTGCCGGCAAGCTCGGCAGCGTGCCCTTCAAATATTTCGGCGACTGGACCGATCGCATCGCCGAGGGCGAACTACCTTTCGCCAAGCCGCCGCGGCCGCAAGGCATCGAGCGCAATATCGTCGTTACGACCTGGGATTGGGGCAACGAGAAGCAATACCTTCACGACCTGATCTCGTCCGACAAACGCAATCCGACCGTTAACAGCAACGGCCCGCTTTACGGCTCGCCCGAATATGCCAGCGACCAGTTACCGGTTCTCGATCCTAAGACGGCGAAAGTCAGTTACATCACGCCGCCGGAGGGCGCCGATGTGCCAGAGGCGCTTGGCCCGGGCCATTCAGCCATCGAGAAGCCGCTGGCAGCCTCGCCTTACTGGGGCATGGAAAAGATCTGGGACACCAAATTCGACAATCACAACGACATGTTCGACGGCAAAGGCCGGCTGTGGATGACGGGCACCAATCACGCGCCCGGCACGCCGGCGTTCTGCCGGAAAGGCTCCAATAATCCATACGCCAAAGCGTTCCCGCTCGACACCAATGAACGCCAATTGGCATTCTTCGATCCGAAAACCAACAAATTCACTTTTGTCGATACGTGTTTCGGCACGCATCACCTGCAATTCGGCTTCGATAGCGACAACACGCTATGGACGAGCGGCGGCGGCCCGGTGGCGGGCTGGTTCGACAGCAAAGTGTTCGACGAGACCGGCGACGCCGAGAAAGCGCAAGGCTGGGCGCCGTTCGTGCTCGACACCAACGGCAACGGCAAGGCCGACGAATACACCGAGCCAGGCCAGCCAATCGATCCCAACAAAGACGCGCGGGTGATTGGCGCCAGCTACGCCGTGATGCCCAATCCGATGGACGGTTCAATCTGGTACACCGTCCAGGTGTTCGCCGGTCGCGCGGGCGTGCTGCGGTTCGATCCCAAGACCAAGCTGTCGGAGATCTACTACATTCCGCTGCCAGGCTTCGGGCCGCGCGGCGGCGATATCGATTCCAAGGGCGTGGTCTGGGTTTCGCTCGCCAGCGGCCATCTCGGCAGCTTCGATCGCTCGAAGTGCAAGGCTGCGCTGAACGGGCCGACGGCAACGGGCGATCATTGCCCGGAGGGGTGGACCTTCTACAAATATCCGGGGCCCGGTTTTCAAGGCATCGGCGACAACAGCGCCGAGGCGAGTTACTACAGCTGGGTCGATCAGCATAACGCAGTCGGGCTCGGCAACGACGTGCCGATCTCGACGGCTAACGAGAACGACGGCTTCGCTGCGCTCGTCGACGGCAAGATGGTCACGCTGCGGATCCCCTACCCGCTTGGCTTCTATGCCAAGGGTTTGGATGCCCGCATCGACGATCCGCAAGCCGGCTGGAAAGGCAGAGGCTTGTGGTCGTCAGAGGGCGACCGGACGCCCTGGCTCAAGGAAGGCGGCAAAGGCATGACGCCGCTTGCGGTTCACATCCAGGTCCGTCCTGACCCGCTGGCGCACTGAGCGGGGACTCGGAACTCGTCGCGTTACAATGCTCCAAGCATGGCTGCGGCGATGCGGAACGCGGCCTTGTGGCGTTTCAGAGGTTTCGGTTGCCAAAAGCTTCGATTGCCAAAAGCCTCGACCGCCACGTGACAAAGTATTGGCGCGCCGAATCGCGATCAGGCCAAACGCATTGATCGGCGCCAACGGCTCGCCCGCTATTTTTTTAGTTGCTAGTTTACTGGCCGATTTTGTAGTTCAGACCGAGGCGAAAGATGTGGCCTTCGTTTCTGAATCTGTAATTGATAAAAGTCCCAGCGCCATTCGGCAGCGAATTGAAGTTCAACAGCACCGTATCATCGGTCAGATGATAATAAAGATATTCGACCTTGGCGCTCCAAGGTCCAGAGACCATCAATTCGGCGCCGCCGCCGCCAGCAAAACCGACTCTGATGTCAACGTTGCTTGAGGCGACCGTTACGCCGGTGAAGGCGGTAGGTATTCCCGTGACTGAAACGGTGTCCTTCACCTGACCAAAAGCCAAGCCGCCTGTCCCATAAATCATCAGCATCGGGGTCGCCAAAAACCCCGCGCGACCGCGAATCGTGGCAAGCCATTTGAGCTGCTGGGAAGCTTGTTCGGTATTTGCACCAAAGAAGCCGAAACCTCCCAACGAAGTTGTCGTCAGGAACGTTCACTGCAGGGAAAGCACGGTTGTCGTCAGGGTTTAAAGTCGTGCCCTGTATGTCTCCTTCGACACCCCAAACCCAATTTGCGGATTGCAGATTGTAGCCAAATTGGCCGCCGCCGGCGAAACCGCAAGCGCCACCAAGAAAGCGCGGAAACTGACCAAGCAAAGGAATGCGATGCCCAAAGTCCACAAAGCCATTAGGATCCAATGGGCCGAAGGTCGTGCCGAAGGTGTCGCGATTAGCCACAGCATTGGTGCACACACCGCCGGCGTTCGCGCCGGCATAGTAACCGGTCCAACTAAAAACCGGCGCTGGCCGCGGCAACGGTTGTTTCGGCGGCTTCTTGCTCTTCGCCGCCAAAACTGGCGTTGCCATGAGCAAGGCGGCAACCGCGACACCAATGCCAACTCTCTTTATGACGTTCATCGTGACACGCCAGATGAGTTAAAGAATGTTTATAACGGTGATCTCCGTTGAACGCTGTGATCGGAGAGCAACATTCAGTGGAATCTTTTCATGAGTCTTGCTCACCAAATGAATGATTTTTTCTCATCTTAAATAATGGACTTTGAACCGTTCCTAATGACTTCACGCGATTCAATGGCGTCAGCGTCTGCGCGTAGTTCGGAAATCGTTTTTGCTCGCGAAGGCAATCTCGATTCAAAAATGCTGAAGAGAATTCGGACTTGTTATTCGTCGACGATGGGCGCGAATTCCTCGCGCCGATAGCCTTGCGCGTAGAGCAGCGCGGTGAGGTCGCCGTGATCGATGCAGGCGTCAGCCACGTCGCGCAGCACCGCTTTGCCGTGAAAGGCGACACCGAGACCGGCCGCCTCGATCATCGGAATGTCGTTGGCGCCGTCGCCGACTGCAATCGTCTCTTCGCGCTGCAACTGAAAACGCTGGCGCAGCGTCAGCAATGCGTCGCGCTTGGCCTCGCGGCCGAGCACCGGCTCCGTCACCGTGCCGGTGAGCCGCCCGGCAGCGTCTGTGATCAGCGTGTTGGCGCGGTATTCGTCGAAGCCGATCGCCGCGGCAAGCGGCGCCATAAAAGCAGTAAAGCCGCCGGACACGACGCAGGTGTAAGCTCCGTTGGCGCGCATGGTCTTGACCAGCGTCGCGGCACCTCGATTTGGCCGGATGCGTTCGGCGATGACTTTATCGATCGTTGCAATCGGCAGGCCCTTTAACAGCGCGACCCGCTCGCGCAACGCCGGCGCGAAGGCGATCTCGCCCGCCATGGCGCGTTCGGTGATCGCCGCCACGAGATCTTTCAAGCCGGCATAGTCCGCGAGCTCGTCGATGCATTCCTGTCCGATCATGGTTGAATCCATGTCGGCGACCAGAAGCTTCTTGCGGCGTCCGTCTTGCGGCTGAACCACGACGTCCAAGGGTAAGGCAAGATTCAGCACTGCTCGCAAAACATTATCGCGGAGCCGAAACAGGTCGTTGCCAAAATCACTCGGCCAAGCGCACGGAATATCGGCAGAGACGCCTCGACAGAGCCAGATCGGCGTTTCTGGTAGGTTTATGGAGTTCGACAACTTCGCCAGAATCGCATCCGTCAGTATCGGCTCATCGGGATTGCTAATGAGCGTTGCTACACAGGGGATCATATGCAAATCGGGTATCTGTTTTGACATGTAGTTCTCAGATCATTCTCATTGCAGGCCCGACGGCGAGCGGCAAGTCGGCCTTGGCATTGGACCTCGCGGAACGGCTCCGCGCGGTCATCATCAATGCCGATTCGATGCAAGTGTATAGCGACTTGCGCATCATCACGGCGCGTCCCACGCCGGACGAGGAAAGACGCGTACCGCACCGGCTGTACGGCCATGTCAATGCCGCGGAAAACTATTCGGTCGGCCGCTGGTTCAACGAGGCCGCCGATGCCTTGGCAGAGCCGCTATCGCAGAGACAGTCCGCGATTGTGGTGGGCGGCACCGGGCTGTACTTCAGCACGCTCACGCGCGGCATTGCCGCGGTACCTCCGATCCCGGCGGAGATTCGCCGGCAGGTCCGCGATCGGCTCGCCGCCGAAGGCATCGAAAAGCTGCAGGCCGAGCTCGCCGCGCGCGATCCCGCTGCCGCCGCGCGCCTTAAACCCGCCGACCGCGCCCGCATTACCCGCGCGCTGGAAGTGCTGCTGGCTACCGGGCGTTCGCTCGCGGATTGGCATGGCGACAACAAGCCGGCGCGTGTCGACATCGCGCGCGCAGCAAAGATCTTTCTGATGCCCGATCGCGATGAGCTCGGGCGCCGCATCGACGCGCGCTTCGACAATATGATGGCAGCCGGCGCACTGGAGGAGGTGCGCGCGCTCGCCGCGCGCAATCTCGATCCGAACCTCCCCGCCATGAAGGCGCATGGCGTACCCTGGCTAATCCGTCATCTTGCGGGCGAGATCACGATTGCCGAGGCGGCGGCGCAATCCAAGCGCGACACCCGCCGCTACACCAAGCGGCAGGCCACCTGGTTCCGCAATCAGCTTCCGCAGTTCGCGTGGGTCGAGCCACAGCACGCTGCCGCAGCCGTCGCGGCGCAGCTGCGGCAGCTAGCGGGATGATTCCAGATCTGGCGTTCGCAACGCTTCCCGATCTGCAGCGCACTATTTCGATGAAAGGACGTGCTGCACTACGTGCTGCACTGCGCCCGGCGATTGTGCTGCAGCGCGATACCGCGAACGTCGAGATTCACCAGTGAATTCAAGTCTCATCTCGTCTTGTAACCGTCACGATAAAGGCTCATGATGCCAGCGGGATGTCGGGGCACGGGAGAGGGTGCCCCATGTCAAATACAGAGACGAATACAGATCAGTTCTGGGAATACGCTAACGAGGCGATTCTTTCGGCCAGCTACGCGAAAAGCAAAGAGGCCGAGCAGGGACTGTTTGAATTTGAACATTTGCCGCACAGCGCGGACTCGCCTCCGGTCATTAAAGTTGAGAGTCTGGAGCAGCGCACAGTCGAAAGCTGCGAACGTGAGCTGATCAGACGTCGGCGCACGGAAATTCAGCTGCGCGAGGCTCTCGCCCGCGAAGAAGCGCTGCTTCATCAAAAGGACGAGCTGATCCGACAAATGGTGGTTTTGCACCAGGAGTCCGATCATCGACTGTTGAACGGCGCGCAAATGATTGTCAGTCTGCTTACGCTGCAAGGCCGAGCGTCGAAGAATGCTGAAGTTGCTTCGCAATTGGCGGCCGCGGCCGATCGCGTTGCCACGATCTGCCGCATTCACCGTCACCTGCACTCATTCGACGGCGTGCGAACCATCGCGATCAAGCAATATCTGGAGGAACTCTGTCGCGATTTCTCTAAGATGCTGTCTTTGGGGAGTCCCGATCGCACCATCGTGATGGAGGGGATTGAAATCAATCTCTCGGCCGACACCGCCATTCCGCTGGGCTTCATTGCCAACGAATTGCTCACGAACGCAGCCAAATATGGTACCGGCAGGATCACGCTCAGCTTGGAATCCGATCCCCAAAAAGGCTATTTGCTGTCGGTCTTCAACGAGGGTCCGGCCTTGCCGAAGGAATTTGATCCGGCCGGCTGCAAAGGATTGGGAATGAGGATTATCCGGTCTTTTGTCGAACAGATCGGCGGTGAATTGCGGATCGATCGGGGCGATAGGAACCAGGGCACGAGATTTACGGTGCGGTTCTTCTGATTTTTATAGGGATGTTCGGCCGCGGTCGCTGCTTCACGCTTGCAGCACCGGCCGTGGGATGTGGATGCACCGCCGATCCGGGATCGTTCCAGACTCCGTTCGCAACGATGCCCGGTCTACAACGCACCACTTTGTTTCGCGACATTTCGGATATCGTTTAGCCAATGGCTCACCGCAAGCACGACAGCAATCGGCGTGCCGCGATGACAATGCCGGAACGCCGGCCGGGCCGTCAAGATCGGAAAATCGAGCCTATGCAGCCCCGCATAAAGCCAGCGATAGGCGCGTCGCGATTGGTCGAGTTGCTCGATGAGAGCACCGTTCGATCCATCGATGTCAAACCAATCGACTCCGCATTTCGCTCGGAACACGGGCGCATCCGGCATCGTCGAAGCCGCTGGATAGTCGTCACTCGCTTTGACGACAAAAGTATCCACACACGTCTGCGCGAGGCGCCCCACGGCAGCGTCAACTTCGTCGGTCCGAAGGAACGCGCGCGCGCTCGTCTCCCCGCGCGGACCGGCCTCGGAGAGGAACATTTGCTGCTGTTTGGCGTTCAAGCGATCGCGCCGGTAGATGCGCCCGTCGAACGCAAACCACTCGACTTCCTTGGCACCATGAAAGACACGTCGCAATTGGTCGCGCGGTAAATTCTGCCAGTCCGGATCCCCAGCAATCACCACGTCGCAATTGGTCGCGCGGTAAATTCTGCCAGTCCGGATCGCCAGCAATCACGCGTCCCTGCGTCGTAGTCGGTCTTCCTGTCGAGAAGATCTGGCCGTCATCCATCGACAGCCAGCCACTGAATATCCATGTCAGGACGAACACCATGCAACACAGACCAAGCCAGTGATGCCATGCATGCCACCCGCAATAGGGCGATACTGGACGCCGTCCCGTGAGGTCGATCCGCAACGTTCCAATCACCGCGCCTAGACCCGCCCCGATCATTGCGAGAAGGGCAAGCCACCAGAGCAGCGCGGCCCACAACCCGGGATGACTTCGCAACGCGGTCGGATAAATCCAGTGCGCAACGCTTCCGGCATAATTCCACCAGCGCTGCCGGCGCGTCGTTTTCAGTACGACCTCGCCAGTGGTCGCCGATACATAAACCTCAGTACCGGGCCGGTCTTCCAGCGCCACGCGGTACAAAGGGCGATACTGATCGTATTGTTGCGCTACCGTCCATTGATCGGAGAAAATCTCCACGGCGACTCGAGCATCAACGCTGCGCACGTCCTTCGTAACGTCACTCGTGGCGAGAATGCCGGCCAATTGCGCCGATCGGACCGTGCCATCGCCAAGATCGTCAGCGCGAAGGGCTTTGACGGCAGAGGAACCCGACACCAGATATACCGGCCCGTCGCTTCGTTCCACGAGGCGTATACGCATGACGTCGGCGATCTTGCTGGCGGCAACCGCCTCCGCCGGACTATGCCCGACCCGCATTAGATCGATCGGCAGCAAACCGGCGACGCGTTCGGATTCGCTCAGGGCCGGGAACTGCACGAAATGCATCACAATCCCCGATGCAAACCACATCGCGAACAGCAGACAGAAAACGACGCCGAACCAACGGTGCAGCAGAATGAGCGGACGCAGCACAGAGTGCTTCACCATCTTGCGGACGCGCCGATCTCATAAGTCCGCGGTGCGCCGAGGAGGATTTGATCGGGATATGTAGTGTCGGACCAGGCGGCATAAATTGCATTCGTCAAATTACGCACGCGCATTGAAATGCGCAGGTTTTCAAGTTCCGGCATTGCAACGTCACGACCGGGAATGTCGAGGAATGCATAGACGTCCGCGGTCGTATAGGCGTTCAGGGTTGTGAGATTGTCCTGCTCTAAGAAACGGTTTCCGACGTACCGCATCGAGCCGCCGATCTCGAGCGGCCATCGCCAATGATTGAAACGATAAGAAAGCCCGGCATTGGCAACCAGTGGAGCCACATTCGGCGGGACATTGCCAGTAAACGCACCGAAATTGGCAAAACGCGCATGGATGAAAGCCGCGTTACCCCAGAGCTTGAGCCCCTCGATCGGACTCACGGCGGCGGCGAGCTCGATGCCTTTGCTCGTGACTTCGCCGGCGACGACCGTTTGCGTCGTGCTTATCGGGATGAACACATTACGCTGGACGATATCGTAAAGGGCGACGGTCCATTCCGCTCTGTTGTCCCAGAACAGTTGTTTAGCGCCGGTTTCGTATATCCGCGAACTCGTCAGCTGCAACGAGGTCCCTGGCGTGATGGAAAAAACGGCAGCAACCGCGGGATTATACGCGGTTGCGTACATACTATAGAGGGTCAAGCCGGGAATCGGCTGATACGTGTAGGCGGCACGATAGGACACCGGCTCCCAGCTAACGGAAAAGGGCAGTCCAGTGGGAACCGTGCCGTCGGCATTGACGCCATCGCGGGACAAAGTGAGCCGCTCGACGCGCAGGCCGCCGATTAAGGCGAACGCGGGAGTCAATTTCAAACGGTCTTCGAACGACCCGGCAATATCGTCGAGCTTGCTGTTGCGCGTGCTCGACAGTAGCGGGCCATAAAGTCCCGGCTGCGGATTGACGACACTGACCGTGTCATCGGGGAAACAGTAGCGGGCCATAAAGTCCCGGCTGCGGATTGACGACACTGACCGTGTCATCGGGGAAAGGTTCGCTGATGTCTTCTTTGAAGGTGATCCTGTTGCTGCTCGTCTGCAGTTGCGCGGCGAAGCGGTTTTCCATGCCGAAGATGAGTGAGTCCCACGTCAGGTCGGCATTGTTGCCGAATATGTTCTGATTATGAAAGACGGCAAAGCGATCGCGGTCGATCATCATCGTTGTCGTATTGAAAGCATAGGTCTCGCTGTCCAACCAGTTACGTTTCGCCTGGTAGGAATAGACCTGATCCTTGATCGTGACATTGTTTAGCGGCCGCCATTCAAAGCCGCCGCGTAGCCAGAGCTCCTGCGCGCCGGTCGCATTGTCAGCGACATTGTAATTGGTCGTCAGCGTCCGCGAATCCACCGTGAGCGGCCCGATAACCGAGCCATCAAAGGTGTTGATGGCGGCGCCCGACACAACTCCGTTCACAGCATGCGATCCGGCAAGCGAGACCGGCACTACCGGCGTTCCCCAATAGGCATGACCGGAATCTTTCTTGTATTCGATGGCGACGAACGCCTTGAATGCGTCGGTCACGCGATAGTTGAGTTGCGTGGCGAGGCCCGTTACGTCGCGAAAGTCTCCATCGATAAAGCTATTGAATTTTGCTCCGCTGACATCAAAGCGATAATCGAGTCCTCGCACCTGGGTGCTGCCACCCGAACCGAAATGAGACCGGAATGATCCGAATGAATCCAGAAAGGCGTCCGCTTCATTCCTGATTGGTCCGGCGATCGGCTGCCTTGATACGTAATTGACTGCGCCGCCAATCGCGTTCAATCCCGACATCAAGGACGACGGGCCTTTGAGAAACTCCACCTGGCCAAGGTTGGCGGTGTCCATCCAGCGCGAGGTGATGTCAGCTGGACCGGTCCAAATTCCGTTGTAGAGGACGTTCACCTGCGGTCCCGCAAAGCCGCGCATGGAAAAATTTGCTGGCGCCCCGGCGGAGTCGCCGGCCAAGACTCCGACTGCGCCTTGCGCTGTATCGGTCGTCGTTCGGTAGCCCTGCATCTCCATGGTCTGTTGATTAACGACCTCGACGGTTGCCGGTGTTTCAATGATGGGCAGCCCGAGCCGCGTGGCGCTTTGGGTCACGGTATTCAAGGGTGTGATGGGAATTCCCGCCAAAGGCGGTGTCTGGTCTTTGCTCGGCGCCGCGGGAGTGGCTGCTTCGGTGCGCGGCTTTTTTACTGGGCCATGCTGGGTCGGACGCCGCCCTGAAACGCGTATTTGTGGGAGCGTTCCTTGAGCTGGCTGAGCCTGCTCCTGTGGTGCCGGTGTCTGAGCGGCAACGGGGCTCAGGATCAGGGAGGCTGTGGCGACTATTGGTGAGAGAAACAGCAGGCGGCAGCGACTGCGCTTACGGCTCCGATAATGGACAGGAAACACGCGACGCCCCAGAGGCGAACCACGTCCCCGTCACCGCGATTTTGGCTGATTGGCGGTCCGCCTTCGCCGTACTGGGGACCGTGCAACAACCGGACTGAATTCGTCAGGACACCCCGCCCAACGCGCTCGCGCGTGACCGTTGCTGGTGGCAGATCTCCTGGCTCGCGGGTCGCTGTCTCCGGCCGCCTTCCCAGGAATACTGGATTCCCAGTGGCGAATATCGGCCGGAGGCTCGCCGCTTACAGTTGCGGGGGCAGCCGCGGCATTGTGTGCGACGCACACGCACCGCGTTCCCTTTTGATCCCTTGCGGGAACCACCGCGAACAATTTCGGCGATCTGCTGAAGCCGGTCAAGCATCCCTGAAAAGCGAGAGCACCCAGCCTCGGGATGTCAGACGCGGTGCAGCGCACAGTAGCGCCTTAACGCGCGTCCTCGACGCGCTATGGCTGCGCTGCGCCCGGGATATGTGAGATTAATGCGTCATGTATTGCAGGCCGGCGGTATAGGCGGCGCCGCCGATCACGCATGGTATTCCCAGTTCGATCTGCCCGGTTGCGGCGGCGGCGATGCAGCCCATCGACAGCGCACCTTGGCCGATCTGGCCCCAACCCGACAATTCGCGTTTGGAGTTCGGCCCCTTGGTCTTGAGCTCCTCGATCGCGACGAGCGATTCCTGGCGCATGTGCACGGTATCGACCGTCTCCGCAGTCTCGATCACGTCGTCGAGCACGACCTTGACGTCCTTGGGCTGGTTCTTGGCGCCCCATTTCAGCATCGCCAGCAGATCGGCGTCGCGCACCGCATTGCTCGCCAGCGTGAATTTGGCGGCGCTGCCGGTGGTGAGGCTGTCGACATTGTCTTTGTCGTTGGCGAGCGGCAACAGCTTGATCACCCGCTCGATCGGCACATAGCTGCCGGTCGCGAGATAATAGCCCCACAAGACGTCGATCAGCTCCGGCGTCGGTTCGAGCGCCACCGCCTTCTTACGATCCTTATCGAGATGCAGCGTCGATTTGATCTTGTCGAGCATCGATGGCTTCGTCGTCTTAAAATCGATCTGTTCAAGCCGGGGCAGCTTGCCGTCGAGATATTTGTCAATCATCGCGCGGCGCGTCGCCATCCGATCGACGAAGGTCGCAAGCAGCTCGCGCCAGTTCGGCAGTCCGGAATAAGCGATCGCACGCACCAGCACCCAATGATCCGCGGGGTCGATGGCCAGCATTTTGGCAATGAGATCGTCGGCGCGCGAGGCATTGGTGCCGAGCACGCCGGCGATGAAGCCGACATAAGGGCCCGAGCTTTCGGCGGCCTTGAACGCTTGCATGGCGCTGAGCGCGCGCACGACCGCCGGCAGCCGATCCGGATCGGGCCGGTGGCGATAGCCATTGATCCATTTGAGGATGGTATCGTTGGAGTTAAATGCTGACGCGGCTGGCTGCACCGCGCGAGCCGGCGCCCAAGGCGTGACGAGGGCCGCGACGATGAGACCGCAGGCAAGAACGGCAACGACTGCACGGCGGAGATGCGCACAAATCCGATATGCTGCGACCCGATTTGCTGCAACCATGTCCCCTCCTTAGTGTCCCGATTCCGAATTCGTCAGTATTTTCGGCACGCTCGTACGAACTTCGGAATCGATAAGGACACTAGCAAGCTATCCTCACAGTGCCGCTTTTGAACTCGAAGTTCGCATCGGCGAGCTCCGTAATCTCATGCGAACTTCGGGTTCGCGGCACCAGCGAGAAAACCGGCAGCGCGTGATCGGTCAATTGAGAATGCCCACGCCCCGACTGCGATAATTGAGCAACACGGCTAGGAAAATTAAAGGCCGCGGCCGCGCGAATTCGCGGCTGCGGTGTGACAGTTAAGGTTGGTTAACGATTGCACTTTGTCGCGTCATTCCGATTTCAAACGCTAGTTTGAAGACCGCAGCGCGTGCGCCAGCCAGATTGTTGCCGCAATTGGCTTGACCCATCCTGACACAATGCTTATAAACGCTCGCGTTTGAACAACCAGCACGGAAAGAGGCCGACGCGTGCGTCCGTTCCATTCGCTGATCCTCGTATCGAAGCGCACCGCCGGGGGTAGCTAAGCTACCCGCGAGACGTGGCGGTGCGCGACCAAGGGCCCTCGAGGCCCTTTTTTGTTACGTTTTTTTGTTACCCTTTTTGTTGCTTGGAGTTCGACGGGTAGAGCATGGAGAGTGCGATGACTGAAATGACCGGCGCGGAAATGGTGATCGCGGCGCTCGCCGATCAAGGCGTCGAGCACATCTTCGGCTATCCCGGCGGCGCGGTGCTGCCGATCTATGACGCGCTGTTTCAACAAGAGAAGGTGCGGCACATTCTGGTGCGCCACGAGCAAGGCGCGGTCCACGCCGCCGAAGGCTATGCCCGCTCAACCGGCAAAGTCGGCGCCGTGCTGGTGACGTCGGGCCCTGGCGCCACCAACGCAGTCACCGGGCTGACCGATGCGTTATGCGACTCGGTTCCGCTCGTCGTCATCACCGGACAAGTGCCGACCCATCTGATCGGCAATGACGCGTTCCAGGAATGCGACACGGTCGGGATCACGCGGCCCTGCACCAAGTACAATTATCTCGTCAAATCGGTCGCCGATCTGCCGCGCGTGCTGCATGAAGCGTTCCACATCGCCTCGAGCGGCCGTCCCGGCCCGGTCGTCGTTGATATTCCCAAGGACATCCAGTTCGCCAAAGGGCGCTATTTCAAACCGACGGAATTCGATCATCGCGGCTATCGTCCCAAGCTCAAGGGCGATCCGGACAAGATAAAGCGCGCCGTGGAAATGATGGCGGCCGCCAAACGTCCGCTCTTTTACACTGGCGGCGGCGTGATCAATTCCGGCCCCCGCGCCAGCGATTTGTTGCGCGAACTGGTCAAGCTCACCGGCTTCCCGCTCACCTCGACGCTGATGGGGCTTGGCGCTTTTCCGGCCGCCGATCCGCAATGGCTCGGCATGCTCGGCATGCACGGTACCTGGGAAGCGAATTGGTCGATGCACGATTGCGATCTGATGATCGCGGTCGGCTCGCGGTTTGACGATCGCATCACCGGCCGGCTCGACGCCTTCTCGCCCGGCTCAAAAAAAATTCACATCGACATCGACCCGTCATCCATTAACAAGAACGTCAAAGTCGATGTGCCGATCGTCGGCGATTGCGCCCATGTGCTCGAGGATTTGCTGCGCGTTTGGCGCGAGGGCGGCGCCAAGACGGACAGGAAGGCGCTCGACGCCTGGTGGGCGCAGATCGGCAAATGGCGCGCGAAGAATTCGCTGGCCTATCGCAACTCGAACGAAATCATCAAGCCGCAATACGCGATCCAGCGCCTCTACGAGCTCACCAAGGATCGCGACACCTACATCACCACGGAAGTGGGACAGCATCAGATGTGGGCCGCCCAGTTCTACCATTTCCAAGAGCCGACGCGCTGGATGACGTCGGGTGGTTTGGGCACGATGGGCTACGGCCTGCCGGCATCGGTCGGCGTGCAGCTTGCCCATCCGGATTCACTCGTCATCGACATTGCCGGCGAGGCCTCGGTGCTGATGACCATGCAAGAAATGTCGACGGCGGTGCAATACGAACTGCCGATCAAGATTTTCATCATCAATAATCAATATATGGGGATGGTGCGCCAGTGGCAGGAATTGCTGCACGGCGGCCGCTATTCGCATTCCTACACCGAAGCGCTGCCGGATTTCGTCAAGCTGGCGGAGGCCTATCACGCCCACGGTATTCGCTGCGAGCATCCGGGCGAGCTCGACGACAAGATCCGGGAAATGATCGAGGTCGACAAGCCGGTCATTTTCGATTGCGTGGTCGATCCGGCGGAGAATTGCTTCCCGATGATCCCGTCGGGCCGCGCGCACAACGAAATGCTGCTCGGCGACGCCACCACACGCGTCGAAGACGCGGTGACCGAGAAAGGCAAGATGCTAGTGTGACCAACCGCCGACCGAGATCTCGCGGAGGAACCGCAGTGACCACGAGCGCGACTACGACGCACTATCCGGCCATGACCGCCGCCGAGCCGGTCGAGACGCGCACCTTGTGCGTCCTGGTCGACAACGAACCCGGCGTGTTGGCGCGGGTGATCGGGTTGTTCGCCGGCCGCGGCTACAACATCGACTCGCTCACCGTGTCGGAAACCGAGCACGAAAAGCACTTGTCGCGGATCACGATCGTGACGCGCGGCACGGCGATGGTGCTTGAGCAAATCAAAAATCAGCTCGATCGGCTGGTGCCGGTGCACCGCGTGGTCGATCTGAGCGCCGGCGGCCCGGCGATTGCGCGCGAATTGGCCATGGTCAAAGTGCGCGGCACCGGCGAGCATCGCCTGGAGGCGTTGCGGCTGGCCGATGCGTTCCGCGCCCGCGTCATCGACGCGACCACCGAAAGCTTCGTGTTCGAGATCACCGGTTCCTCGGACAAGATCGAAAGCTTCATCAGTTTGATGCTGCCGGTCGGCTTGGTCGAGGTATCGCGCACCGGTGTGGTCGCGATCGCTCGCGGGCCCGAGGGCATGTGAGTTCCGGCGCCGTTATTGGCGCTTAGCCATATGAAGCCTGAAATTTCCGATCAGCCGGCGAACGTAATTTTCTTTAGATTTGCGCGTCCGATTGTTCTGTCGGCATGGGTTTTTACTTTGGCTGCTGCAGTATGCCTTGGCGCTTTCGTCCTGCCGCAAGCCATTGACGGCAACGGACTAGCGATGTTTGGGGAACTGTTATGTCTTGGGATCATCTGGATAGGACAAGGTTCTATTCTTTCTATGTCGTCAATCGTTATTTCCTCAACCGATATTTCGAAATGTTTATTGGGAATACGAGTCTGCACGATTAGATGGGCCGAAATCGTTGCCGCGCACAAAATGCGTCAACGCGGATTTGGATCGAGAGGATATTCTGATATCTACACTATTCGCGCCACAGGATTTGGCTTAATTGACGCGTTCCTGCCAAATTTGATCCACTGCGTTCAATTCGATGGTAATTTCGCCGATTTGAGGACGTTGCTTGACATCATCAACGAGAAATCGAGCAGCAATGGATTCCCATTGTTCGCGACAGACCCGTCAGCCAATTGGTCAGCAGTTCAGGTCGAACGATTCTAAGGCTTGAAATGGATACTTCGTCATGGCCGGACTTGGTCCGGCCATCCTCGTCCTTGGTTGCGCGGAGCATTGAAGACGTGGCCAATCCGGGCGGCAAACGAGAAGAATAGTCCGTTCGCCAAATTACGCCGCCGAAGCCTGCGCCACCGCTGGCGCCAGCCGCGTCACCAAATCCGCAAAGCGGTCGACGAAATCCGCCAAGAACTTCTTCGTGCTGTCGTCGCCGATATTGCCGTGCTCATCGAGCAGATCCGGCTTGAATGTGACATAGGCCTCGCCGCCGAGCAGGATCATGCCGAGGCCGGTCATCACCGAACGCAAATGCTGCTGCGCCAATGCGCTGCCGATCGCGCCGGGCGAGGTGCCGGTAATAAAGGCAGCTTTGCCCGGCCAAGAGTTCTTGCCCCACGGCCGCGCGCCCCAGTCGAAAAGGCAGGCTTGCCCGGCCAAGAGTTCTTGCCCCACGGCCGCGCGCCCCAGTCGATCGCATTCTTGAGTACGGCGGGGATGGAGCGGTCGTGTTCCGGGGTGACGATCAGCATGCCGTCGGCCCACGCGATATCGTTCTTAAAGCGCACGACCTCGGGCGGCAGATTGCCCTCATTGTCCTGATTGTACATCGGCAAGTCGTCGATGCGCGCGAATGTCGCGTCAAATTTACCGGCGCCGAGCCGCACCAGTGCTTGAGCGAGTTTGCGATTGATGGAGTCGCGGCGACTGCTGCCGACAATCACGGCGATGCGGGGCAAAATCGTGGAACCAGCCATTGTTGAATACCTCAGTGACAAGTTGTAACTAAGGCTAATAGGTGACCCAAGGACGGTCCGCCAAGAAGGCACAAGGATGAAACCAAGACACAAGAATTTGCCTGCCGACTGCCGCGCCGTAAGCGATGTGCTGGCGCGCGTCGGCGACAAATGGTCGGTGCTTGTCGTCACCAAGCTCGGCGGCGGCCCACAGCGGTTCAACGAATTGCGGCGTTCGATCGGCGGCATCTCGCAGCGCATGTTGACGCTGACCCTGCGCGGGCTCGAGCGCGACGGATTGATCACGCGCACGGTGTTTCCGATAATTCCGCCGCGCGTCGACTATGCTTTGACCGCGCTCGGGCGCGACTTGTTGGAGCCAGTCTCGGCGCTCGGCGATTGGGCGCTTCGCAATCAGACCAAGATCGCCCGCGCCCGCGAGCAGTTTGACGGCTCGGCGAAAAAAGCCTCCCCGCCGGCGCGGCTCGAGACCCGGCAGAGCGGGCTTGTCGCCGCCGCGCGCAGAAACTAAAGCGAAATGTCTTCGGGTTGAATCGCCATTTCGCTTTAGCTTATTGTTTGAGCATGATCTTTTCCGAAAACCGGTTTCCACTTTTCGGGATCATGCTTTAGAAGCAGCAGCGGAGTGCGCCGGCCGGTCCACATCGTGCTTTCTCGGCGGCAAGATAGGGTCAAAGAGGGGTGAGGAAAACATGCGTGTTTATTATGATCGCGACGCCGACCTGAACCTGATCAAAGGCAAGAAGGTCGCCATCATCGGTTACGGCAGCCAGGGCCACGCCCACGCGCTTAATTTGCGCGACTCCGGCGTCAAGGACGTCGCGGTGGCGCTGCGTAAAGCCTCGCAAGGCGTCAAGAAGGCGCAAGCCGAGAAGCTCAACGTCATGGAAGTCACCGAGGCGGCGAAGTGGGCCGACGTGATGATGATGCTCACCCCCGACGAATTGCAGGCCGACATTTACAACAATCACCTGCACCCCAATATGAAACAAGGCGCGGCCCTGATGTTCGCGCACGGGCTCAACATTCACTTCAATCTGATCGAGCCGCGCGCCGACCTCGATGTGATGATGATCGCGCCCAAGGGGCCCGGCCATACCGTGCGCTCGGAATATCAGCGTGGCGCCGGGGTGCCGTGCCTGCTGGCCATTCATCGCGATATCTCCGGCAACGCCCACGACCTCTGCCTGTCCTACGGTGCAGCCATCGGCGGCGGCCGCGCCGGCATCATCGAGACGAGCTTCCGCGAAGAATGCGAGACCGATTTGTTCGGCGAGCAGTCGGTGCTGTGTGGCGGCTTGGTCGAACTGATGAAGGCCGGTTACGAGACTTTGGTGGAAGCGGGCTACGCTCCCGAAATGGCCTATTTCGAATGCGTGCACGAAGTGAAGCTGATCGTCGACCTCATCTATGAGGGCGGCATTGCCACAATGAACTATTCGGTCTCCAATACCGCAGAGTACGGTGAATATGTCTCGGGCCCCCGGGTGGTCGATGAAAAAACCCGCGCCGAAATGAAACGCATTCTCGGCGACATCCAATCGGGCAAATTCGTCAAGGAATGGATGCTGGAGAACAAAGTCAATCAGACGTCGTTCAAAGCCATGCGCGCCAAATGCGCCGCGCATCCGATCGAGCAGATCGGCGCCAAGCTGCGTGAGATGATGCCGTGGATCAAAGAGCGAGCACTGGTGGACAAGAGCAGAAACTGATCCACGACATTTTGGTGAGACGGGCTCGCAGGTGCGAGCCCTTGTGGGATCAAGGAACGCGCGCTGATCGACCGCTCGCGGAACTAATCGCGGGGCGCGCCCGATTTTGCCGAGCCATTGCGCTGCACTTTGGTGGAATTTTCCGGCACGCATTGGGGTTGTTGTGAAGTCGCGGCATATACCGCCGCGGCAGACATCAGGGACAAAGAGGAAACCATGCTCAAGAAGCCCGTTTTTGCGGCCACGACAGCCATACTGACGCTGGGTTTTGCCGCCGCGGCAGCCGATGCCGCCGAGCTATTCACGCTCAAATCGACCACCTTTGCCGACGGCAAAATGATGCCGAAAAAGGTCGCCAACAGCACGGCCAACGCACCTAACAATCCGAACTGCGTCGGCGAAAACGTTTCGCCGCAATTGTCCTGGAGCAATATGCCGGATGGCACCAAAAGCTTCACCCTGCTGATGATCGACCCGGAGGGCCGCGCACCGAGCGGCGTCAACCACTGGGTCGCCTACGGCATTCCGGCATCCGTCACCGGCTTTGCCGAAGGCGAGGTCAATAAGCCGAGCGATAAATATGTCGGCGGCAAAAGCACGCAGGGCGTCGCGTATTATTCAGGGCCGTGCACGCCTCCCAACGCGACGCCGCACCATTATACATTCGTTCTCATCGCCACCGATTTCGATCCAAAGGAGCTGCCGCCCGGTTTGACTCGTGACGAGTTGACCGCAAAGTTCGGGCCGGCTCCGGCGCATCTGAAGGGGGTAACCGGCATGGTCGGATTGTTCGTCAATCCGTATCATGAGTGAGCGTGGCCGTTGGCGATGAAGCTTGCCAGGGCTCCGTCTTAACCGTTTCGGTCGCGATTGGCCGCGCTTGCGTCTCCGCATCCCTTGTCATGACAGATTAAATACAGTTTTATGACAAGCAGCGCCGTGCGCCGGGCTTGAAATAGGCTGGGTCATTTCCGGGCACGGGCGCGCCAGTCATGGGTGCCGCCGTCCCGACGCTGCGTCAGCGTCTCGTGTCCGCCAAGCTTTTCGTTCGGCACGGCTTGTGCTGGCCGACGCTGGCTTTGCTTCCGCACCTCGGCGCTTTCGCCATCATGCTGCTGACCGAATGGACGGCTACAGCCATGACGGCCTTCGCGCTAGCCTGGGGCATTCTGAATTTCTTCTGGCTGGCGCTAACCCGCCGGCCGATTCTTTCCGGAGTGCTGTCGCTTTCGATGATGACGGTGCTGGTTCTGTTGTCGCAGCTCAAATATCACGTGCTGCTGATGACGGCGAATTTCGTCGACCTGATGATCGTCGACACCGATACCGTCAGCTTCTTGTTCATGATCTTCCCGGCGCT
>Ga0193751_1000394_pt1 | contig 35358 bp, 35 predicted proteins | sample L1c2metaG_FD_143050 | JGI IMG/M metagenome (GOLD analysis project Ga0193751, IMG submission 143050) | Soil microbial communities from a riparian zone of the East river system, Colorado, United States - L1c2 | ecosystem: Environmental > Terrestrial > Soil > Riparian zone | place: USA: East River...
TAACGACTGCCTACGATCGGGCCAGGGTCTTGATGGCGTTCTTCTCAGCCGGATTCGGCCAAAAAACTGCCAGTTTGCGGCTCCGCCTCAGTCAGCCAATATAACCCTGAGGTTCTTGCCCAGTCTGGGAGCGAAACCCACCGTCTTTGTCGCGGTCCATGGGTTTCGCTGCGCTCAACCCATCCTACATCCTGATCGACGGCATCGCATCGATGGAGGACGATCATGTTGGATCAAGCTGCCACCCGCCACCCGATCGCTTCGCGCGAGCAATGGCTTGCCGCGCGCACGGCGCTGCTGGCGAAGGAAAAGGAGTACACCCGGCTGCGCGACACGCTCGCCGCCGAGCGGCGGGCGCTGCCGTGGGTCAAGGTGGAGAAGGATTACGTCTTCGACACCCCCGCGGGGCGCAAGCGCCTTGCCGACCTGTTCGACGGGCGCAGCCAGCTGGTGGTCAAGCATTTCATGCTCGGCCCGGGCTGGAAGGACGGCTGCGTCGGCTGCTCGTTCGGCGCCGATCATATCGACGGCGGCCTGGTGCATCTCGAGCATCACGACGTGAGCGTGGTCGCGGTGTCGCGCGCGCCGCTCGCCGAGATCGAAGCCTACCGCAAGCGCATGGGCTGGCGCTTCCGTTGGGTGTCGTCCAACGGCAACGACTTCAACTACGATTATCACGTGTCGTTCACGCCCGCGGAGCTCGCCAACGGCAAGGTCCACTATAACTACGCCACGATCGACGCCGGCATCGACGAGCTTCCCGGCCTGAGCGTGTTCGTCAAGGACGCGGCCGGCGACGTCTTTCACACCTATTCGAGCTACGGCCGCGGCGGCGAAGAGCTGATCACCACCTACATGGTGCTCGACCTCACGCCGCACGGCCGCAACGAGACCGGGCCGCATCACAATCTGATGGACTGGGTCCGGCGCCACGACGAGTATTGATCGCCCGTAGGGTGGGTTGACCCCGGCGAAGGCCGGGGGAAACCCACCGTCTTCTCAACCCATCCTACATCCTACATTCGCCACATCCGCGACCCGGCCAAGAGGGATGCCCGTGCAAAAGATCACCCCGTTCCTGTGGTTCGACGGCAAGGCCGAAGAGGCGGCGAATTTCTACGCCGCGATCTTCAGCGATTCGAAGATCGTCAGCGTGACGCGCTCCGGGCCGGAGGGAACCGCGATGTCGGTCGTGTTCCAGCTCGAGGGCCAGGAGTTCTACGCGCTCAACGGCGGTCCGCATTTCACCTTCTCCCCGGCCATCTCGTTCTTCGTCAGCTGCGAGACCCAGCCGGAAGTCGATGCGCTGTGGGACAAGCTCTCCGCCGGCGGCGAGAAACAGCGCTGCGGCTGGCTCAAGGACAAATACGGCGTGTCGTGGCAAGTGGTGCCCAAGGCGCTCGGCCGGATGTTGCAGGACAAGGACCCCGTGCGCTCGCAGCGCGTCATGCAGGCGATGATGCAGATGAACAAGCTCGACATCGCCGGGCTGCAGCGGGCATACGGGCAGGCGTGATGGGCAGCGGTCTGTCCACGGCGCGGCTTGCCCGCATGCGCGGCGTGCTGGGCGGCCATGTGGAGCGCGGCGCCGTGCCCGGCCTGGTCGCGCTGGTCGCCCGGCGCGGCGAGATCCACGTCGAAGCGATCGGCGCAATGGCGGCGGGCGGCGGCGCGCCGATGCGGCGCGACACCATTTTCCGCATCGCCTCGATGACCAAGCCGGTCACCGCCGCAGCGGCGATGATCCTGGTCGAGGAATGCCGGCTGCGGCTCGACGAGCCGGTGGACCGCCTCTTGCCGGAGCTCGCCGGCCGCAAGGTGCTCAAGCGCCTCGACGGGCCGCTCGACGACACCGAGCCCGCCAGACGGCCGATCACCGTGCGCGATCTGCTCACCTTCCGCCTGGGCATGGGCATCGTCATGGCGCCGCCCGGCACCTATGCGATCCAAAACGCCATGAGCGAGCTGCGCCTCGGGCAGGGACCGCCGGCGCCGGCGACGCCGCCCGCGCCGGACGAGTGGGTGCGGCGCCTCGGCACCTTGCCGCTGATGCATCAGCCGGGCGAAAAGTGGATGTACCACACCGGCTCCGACGTGCTCGGCGTGCTGATCGCGCGCGCCGCCGGCCAGCCGTTCGACACATTTCTGCGCGAGCGCCTGTTCGGGCCGCTCGGCATGAAGGACACCGGATTTTCCGTGCCGCCCACGAAACTCGACCGCTTCACCACCAGCTACTGGACGAATTTTCAGACCGGCGCGCTCGAGCCCTATGACGAGCCGGCGGGCGGGCAATGGAGCCGTCCGCCCGCGTTCCCGTCCGGGGGTGCCGGGCTCGTCTCCACCGTCGACGATTTCCTCGCGTTCGGCCGGATGCTGCTCGCCCGCGGCCGGCACGGGCACGCGCACATCCTGTCGCGGCCGTCGGTCGAGACCATGACGACCGATCAGCTCACGCCGGCGCAGAAGGCGGTGTCCGGCATCCTTCCCGGATACTTCGACAGCCACGGCTGGGGCTTCGGCGTCGCCGTGGTCACCCGGCGCGAGGACGTTTCCGCGCCGGTCGGCCAATTCGGCTGGGACGGCGGCCTGGGAACCTTATGGCGCAGCGACCCGCAGGAGGACATGGTCGCGATCCTGCTGACCCAGGCGTCGTGGACGTCGCCCAACCCGCCGCACGTCTGCCGCGATTTCCTCACATCGGCCTACCAGGCGATCGACGACTGAGACGACTGTCGTTATTGCGAAGCTTCAACCCCAACCAAAGAAAGGCGATACCATGCAAATCCAGCCTTACCTCAACTTCAACGGCCGCTGCCAGGAGGCGATCGATTTTTACAAGCGCGCGCTCGGCGCCGAGGTGCAGATGCTCATGCATTTCAAGGACTGTCCGGAGCCGCAGCAGAGCGCCATGATCTCACCCGAGAGCAAGGACAAGGTGATGCACGCGGCGCTCAAGATCGGCGACACCACCGTGTTCGCCTCCGACGGCCGCTGCACCGGCACGGCGAATTTCCAGGGCATTTCGCTCTCGCTCTCGGCGAAGAACGAAGCGGAGGCGCAGCGGCTGTTCGGCGGGCTCGCCGACGGCGGCCAGGTGCAGATGCCGCTGGCGAAGACCTTCTTCTCGCCCAGCTTCGGCATGGTCGCCGACCGCTTCGGCGTCAACTGGATGGTCCTCGTGGCACAGTGACGACGTTATCGATCGTCATTCCGGGGCGTCGCGAAGCGGTAGCCCGGAATCGGATCGCGCAGAACGACGGAGCAACGGCCATGCGATTCATGATGCTGATGATTCCCGAGGGCTACGCGGCGGCGGCGCCGGGCGTGATGCCGGACGCGAAACACGTCGCCGCGATGATGAAGTACAACGAAGCGCTCAAAAACGCCGGCGTGCTCGTGGGCCTCGACGGCCTGCATCCGCCCTCGATGGGCGCGCGCGTCACGTTCGCCGGCGGCAAGCCCACGGTGACCGAGGGGCCGTTTCCCGCGGCGACCGAGGTGCTCGGCGGCTACTGGATGATCCAGGTCAAGTCGAAGGCGGAGGCGATCGCATGGGCGTCGCGCTGTCCCGCCTCCGACAACGAGGTGATCGAAATCCGCCAGGTGCAGGAGATGGCGGATTTCTCTCCCGAGGTGCAAAAGGCCGCCGAGGTATTCCGCCCGGGCGCGCCGTAACTGCGGCGGTGAGCGTAGCCCGGATGAGCGCGTAGCGCGATATCCGGGGGCTCCCGCATGTCGGCATGCGGGCTACCGTGCTCGGCTTCCGCGACGGCGACGTGGTAACTACATGTCCGGTCGACCATGACTCCCATCATCACCGTCTCGCAGCTCGCCAAGACCTATGCGTCCGGCTTCCAGGCACTCAAGGGCGTCGACCTCACGATCCGGCGCGGGGAGATCTTCGCGCTGCTGGGCCCCAACGGCGCCGGCAAGACCACGCTGATCAACATCGTCTGCGGCATCGTCAACAAGTCCGCCGGCAGCGTTTCGGTCGACGGCCACGACATCATCACCGACTACCGCGCCGCCCGCTCGCTGATCGGCCTGGTGCCGCAGGAACTGACCACCGACGCGTTCGCGACGGTGTGGAAGACCGTGTCGTTCAGCCGCGGCCTGTTCGGCAAGCCGGCCGATCCTGGCTACCTCGAGAAGGTGCTCAGGGACCTCTCCCTGTGGGAGCGCAAGGACAGCATGATCATGACGCTGTCCGGCGGCATGAAGCGCCGCGTGCTGATCGCCAAGGCGCTGTCGCACGAGCCGCGGATTCTCTTCCTCGACGAGCCCACCGCGGGCGTTGACGTCGAGCTGCGCAAGGACATGTGGCAGACGGTGCGCGCGCTGCGCGCCGCCGGCGTGACCATCATCCTGACCACCCACTACATCGAGGAGGCCGAGGAGATGGCCGACCGCATCGGCGTGATCAGCAAGGGCGAGATCATCCTGGTCGAGGACAAGGCCGAGCTGATGCGCAAGCTCGGCAAGAAGCAGCTCGTGCTGCATCTGCAGCGCAGGCTCGAGGCGGTTCCGGGCGCGCTCGCCGCGCACCGGCTGACCTTGGGCGCGGATGGCGGCGAGTTGATCTACACCTACGACACGCGGGGCGAGCGCACCGGCATCACCGGCCTGCTGCGCGATCTCAACCAGGCGGGCATCCGGTTTCGCGACCTGCACACGACGCAAAGCTCGCTCGAGGACATTTTCGTCGGCTTGGTGAGCGAGCGAAAATGAACTACCGCGCGGTCCATGCGATCTACCGGTTCGAGATGGCGCGCACGGGGCGCACGCTCATGCAGAGCATCCTCGCCCCGGTCATCTCGACCTGCCTCTACTTCGTGGTGTTCGGCGCCGCGATCGGCTCGCGCATCAGCGAGATCGAGGGCGTGAGCTACGGCGCCTTCATCGTGCCCGGGCTGGTGATGATGCTGCTGCTCACCCAGAGCGTCGCCAACGCGTCGTTCGGCATCTACTTTCCCCGCTTCAGCGGGACGATCTACGAGCTGCTGTCCGCGCCGGTCTCGTTCTTCGAGGTCGCGCTCGGCTACGTCGGCGCTGCCGCCACCAAGTCGATCATCCTCGGCGCGATCGTCCTGATGACCGCGAGCCTGCTCATGCCGCTGCGCATCGCGCACCCGGCCTGGATGCTGGCCTTCCTGGTGCTGACCGCCGTGACCTTCAGCCTGTTCGGCCTCATCATCGGCATCTGGGCCGACGGATTCGAGAAGCTGCAGGTGATCCCGCTGGTCGTCATCGGGCCGCTGAGCTTCCTGGGCGGCAGCTTCTATTCCGTCAACATCCTGCCGCCGGTGTGGCGGACCGTCACCCTGTTCAATCCCGTCGTCTACCTGATCAGCGGCTTCCGCTGGAGCTTCTTCGAGATCGCCGACGTGAGCGTGGGCGTCAGCCTGGCGGTGACGGCGGTGTTCCTCGCGCTGTGCCTCGTGACCCTGTGGTGGATCTTCAAGACCGGCTATCGGCTGAAGACTTGAGATGTAGCCCGGATGAGCGCGTCAGCGCGACATCCGGGGGCCCCGCGTGTCGCGGACGTCATGCAGCTACGTCGCTGAGTGTCCGCGGAGGAAACGGCTTGATATAGGCTTCGAGCAGATGTCATGAGTTTTTGCCGTTGCCTCTGTGCTCCCCAGCTCGAACGGCCGTACATGCATTCACGCCGACGCGCGTATCCTCCCAGGGGTTGTGAAATAACGAAAAGGCGGGGTGGACATTTCATGGTACATGAACTATATATAGGTCAGCATGAGCCCTGACTGGCCGCGCAAGATGCCGGTCGTTTTCTATCGCACGTCGGCAGGCGGCGAGGTCGTCAGGAACTGGCTGCGTGGGCTCGCTGAAGGCGACCGGAACGCGATTGGGCAAGACCTTATGCGGGTTCAATTCCGCTGGCCGGTCGGCATGCCGCTGTGCCGGGCCATGGGCGAAGGTTTGTGGGAAGTGCGAAGCGAGCTTCCGAGCAATCGGATCGCGCGGGTGTTGTTCAGCCTCCACCAGGGGAAAATTCTGGTCCTTCACGGCTTCATCAAGAAAAGCCGGAAGACGCCCGATGAAGACTTGGCCCTCGCCCGCAAGCGTAAACGTGAGTTCGATGGTTGAGGATATGCGATGAAAAGGAAAAAGGCGAAGCGCTCGGCCGGCGGGTTGACGACCCTTGATGCATTCCTGAAGGAAGAAGGAAAGCTCGAAGAGTTCGAGGCCGTCGCCATCAAGGAGGTGCTCGCCTGGCAGATTGCCGAGGCGATGAAGGCGCAGAACCTTTCGCGCAAGCGCCTTGCCGAGCGCATGAACACGAGCCGGAGCCAGATCAGCCGGCTGCTTGATCCGAAGGACGGAAACGTGACTATCGCCACGTTGCAGCGCGCCGCTCGGATCGTCGGCCGCACGCTGCGGCTTGAGCTCGTCTGATCGACATGCGGCCGCGACGTTATTTCTGCCACGCGGCCGTCTTGCCTGCGAGGATCCCGAGCGCCGGAATCTCCTGCGGCTCCCGGTTTGCCCAAGCCTCGAAGGCTTCCCGGTCCTTGGCCGGGATCGTGACGATGCGATCGGGCTTCGGTCCCTCGCCGTGACCACCATTTTACTTATTGCATTTAAATCGTCTATTGCATATATCCGACCCAGGAGATTTCTCATGGACCGGATTTCTCATGGACCGGGATGAACACGCGGGGCCAACCGAAAGCGACGCAGCCGTTGCTCGCGCCCTGCTGCATGCGCTCGCCCCTGTCGGAGCGCCCGCACGTCTGTTGCTGACTGTTGAGGAGAAAGAGCTGCCGATTCCGACCGCCATGGTCCCCGCGCTGATTGAGGCCGCCCGGCTCATTTCCCAGGGACATGCGATCGACGTCTTGCCGGTGGACGCGGAAATCAGCGCCCAGGATGCCGCCGATATCCTCAAGGTATCCCGGCCCTATCTTCTGAACCTCGTGAAAAAAGGACTCCTTCCTTATCGCATGGTCGGCGCCCATCATCGCATTCCGATGACCGCGGTGATTGCCTACAAGCGCGACCAAGCTCCGCGGCGGCGATCGCTTGAGGTGCTGAGCGCCGAAACGCAGGATCTCGGACACTAAATCGCGGCCACTTAACGTCATGGACATCGCCGTTCTCGACGCGTCCGTGCTGTTCCGCGGCGGCGTACGCGATTTCCTGCTCTGGCTCGCCGAAGCCGGAGCGTTCAGCCCGGTTTGGTCGAACATGATCCATGAGGAATGGATGAGAAATCGCCGCGCCAAGTTCGACGACCCCGTATCCCGGCTCGACCATGCTCGGACCGAGATGGAAAGAGCGTTCCCGGGTGCAAATTTCGATCCCGAACGTCGAAGGTCGTTACCCTACCGGACCCGGGTGACGTCCACGTCGTCGCTGCGGCGGCGGCTGCCCACGCAAATATCGTTGTGACCTACAATCAAAGGCATTTCCCCAGGCAGGTTCTCGCCCCGCTTGGACTACGCACCGAGACGCCGGACCTGTTCTGCGCGCGTCTTTTCGGCGAAGGTCGAGCCGGCGTGGTCGAAGGCGCACGGCTGCATCGCGCAAGTCTCAAGAAACCGTCATACGATTCAGGACCATATTTGGATCATCTTGCATCGCAGGGACTCGAACGCACGGCTGAACTGCTGCGTTCGCAGCAACATATGATCTGACGTTACATGTATATGGCTGCCCTGCGTGGTCGCGATTACTGAATCAGAGTCGCATAACTCTGGTTATTCCATTATTTTACAGAACGAGAAGTACCGCATCCAGCATGGATTTTTCCAATTGGCCCATTGACAATATAGATTATTTCACATACTATATATTGTTCAGAGAAAGTGCGGCCGTGCTGCGGCGCAATCTGACGTGACGGCCAAGCGGCCGGCGCTTGCAAATATCCGGCGAAATCCAAGTGCGCGGCGTTGCTGCGCTGCAAGACGACGGTGCGGAGCGGAGGCCAGAGAGGGGCGGGTGGCTTGTAAAGTCCTGTTAAAGTCGCGAATCGAATCTGGTGTGCGCCGCAATATCCACGGCCGGAGACGAGCGGGATGCCGGAGCATGACAAGTCCGAACAAGCGGCGGACCACGGAGCGCGGCCGGAGCGGCCTGCCCTTATTCCTCCAGCACCACGCAGCAGGCGGGATCGACCGACAGGAACGCCTCCTGGCCGTCGGCGAGGGGCGCCATGGCGGCGCTGCGCACGATGAGCTCGCGGTCGCCCCAGGTGACGTGCGCCTGGGTGAAGTCGCCCTGGAACACGCAGCGGCGTACACGCACCGGCCACACGTTGCGCGTCGCGGCCGGCGGCGCCGGGCTCAGGCGCAGGTGCACGGTGCGCACGGAAAATGTCGGCGCGGAACCGAGCGGGCGGCCGTGCGCCATGCCGTAGACGATTTGCCCGCCGGAGGTTTCCAGCGCGGTCAGGCCGTCGGCCGCGAGGTCGGCGCGCAGCCGCCCACGGATCAGGTTGGCGGAGCCGACGAAGTCGGCCACGAAGGCGTTGCGCGGCAGGTTGTAGATGTCGGACGGCGAGCCGATCTGCTCGATCGCGCCGTTGCGCATGACGACGATGCGGTCGGACATCGCCAGCGCCTCTTCGAGATCGTGCGTCACGTAGACCGAGGTGATGCCGAGGCGGTGCTGCAACTCGCGCAGCTCGATGCGCATGTCGCCGCGCAGCTTGGCGTCGAGGTTCGACAGCGGCTCGTCGAACAGCAGGACCTGCGGGGAGAACACGCAGGCGCGCGCCAGCGCGACCCGCTGCTGCTGGCCGCCGGAGAGCTGCGAGGCCGGCCGCGCCTCGAAGCCGGCCATCTGCACCAGGGCGAGCGCATCGCGCACCTTGGTATCGATCTCGCGTGGCGGAACGCGGCGCACGCGCAGTCCATAGGCCACGTTGTCGAACACGCTCATGTGCGGCCAGATGGCGTAGGACTGGAACACCATGGAGAGGCCGCGCTTTTCCGCCGGCACGTCGATGCGGGCGGCGGACGAATAGACCGTGGCGCCGCCGATGCGGATGGCCCCGGCGGTCGGCCGCTCGAGGCCGGCGATCGCCCGCAGGGTGGTGGTCTTGCCGCAGCCGGACGGCCCCAGCAGGGTGAGCTGCTCGCCCGGCTGCACGGAAAAGCTCACGCCGCCGACCGCGGTCGCGCCGCCGTAGCGCACGGTGAGATCCTCGACTTCGATGTGGGCGGCGCGCTCGGTCATCGCGGGCTACTCATGCGCCAGTTGCGTGGCGCGCCGCGTCAGCACGACGAACAGCGTCATCGCCAGCGCCACCACCAGCGTCTGGATCAGCGCCATGGCGGCGGTCAGCTCGGCGCTGCTGGCGAACCAGGATTCGACGATCGCCGGGGTGATGACCTTGGCGTTCGGGCCCATCAGCAGGATCGAGGCGCCGAGCTCGCGCACGCTGGCGATGAACAGCAAGAGCCACGCGGCCATGAGGCCGGGGCGCAGCAGCGGCATGGTGACGGTGCGGATGCGGTAGGCCCACGGCGCGCCGCACATCTGCGCGCTCTCCTCGAGCGAGCGGTCGACCTGCAGCATGACGCCCGAGATGGTGCGGATGCCGAGCGGCAGGAACACCGTCAGGTAGGCGATCAGCAGCAGCCACAGGGTGCCGTAGATCGGGATCGGGAAGATCAGCCACGCCCACATCATGCCGAAGGCGAACACCAGGCGCGGCACCGCCTGCGGGAACATGACGATATACTCGATGATGCCGCTGCCCGGCACGCGCGAGCGGTAGATGATCCACGACAACAGCCCCATCAGCACGACCCCGATGCTGGCGGTGGCGAACCCGAGCACCAGGCTGTTGGCGAGCGCCGAGCGCACCGCGTTCATGGTGGTCGCGGTGCGGTAATTGTCGAGGGTCCAGTTGGCGGCGGCCGGGAACGCGACCGCGATCTTCTGCACCGACGCGTAGGCGAGGGTGAGGAGGGGCAGCGCCACCGACAGCCCTATATAAAGTATGCACACGGCGAGCAGCACGAAGCGCAATATCACCCGCGGCCGGAACGCCTTGCCGGTGATGGTGACGTAGCTGCGCCGCGTGACGATGCGCCGGTAGACGAACAGCATCGCGAACATCACCGCGAACAGCGACACCCCCATGGCGGCGGCGAGCGGGATGCGCGGGGGATATTGCGACACCAGCTGGTACATCGCCGTGGTGACGACGTAGAAGCGGCTGGGCAGGCCGAGCACCAGCGCGGCGGAGAACGAGCCGAGCATCTCGGCGAACACGAAGATGGCGGCGCCGAGCACACCGGGCGCGACCAGCGGGAGGGTGATGCGCAGCATGGTGCGCAGGCGGCCGGCGCCGATGATCTGCGAGGCCTCCTCGAGCGCCGGGTCCATCGACTTCATCACCGCGCCGATCATCACGAAGGCGACCGAGCCCTCGAACAGCGCCATCACCCAGGCGATGCCCCACGGGGTCGCGATGTCGATCAGGTAGCCGTCGCCGCCGAGCGCGCGCCACACCTGGTTGACGAACCCGCTCTCGGGCGCGCCCAAGAGGCTCCAGGCGAACGCGCCGAGCAGCGGGGTGACGTAGTAGGGGATCGCCATCAGCTGCTCGAGCACGTGGCGGCCGGGCACGTTGGTGCGCGAGAGGATCCAGGCGGTGACGAAGCCGAACAGCAGCGCCAGCACGGTCGCGGCGAGCGACACGCCGACGGTGTTCAACAGGATTTCCGAATAGCGGGCGAGCCCGGCGAAATTGTCGAAGCCGTAGTCGGTCGGCGGCTTCGCCTCCGGGTCGCCGACGTTGAGCGCCGCCTGGAACAGGAAATAGATCGGATAGAGCACGAGCACCGCCGCCACGGCCGCGACCGCGCCGCCGACGACCGTCTGGGCGGAAGGCAATGACCAGCGCGCCCGTAGGATGGATTGAGCTCTTGCGAAACCCATCATGTTCCGGCCCCGATCACGGTGGGTTTCGCTTCGGTCAATCCACCCTACAGCCCCAGCATCGCGTTCCATTCCTTGGTGAACAGGTCGCGGCTTGCCGTGTAGTCGGCGTAGTCGGCCGGGCTGAGCAGCTTGAAGTCGCGCAGGCGCTCGCCCGTGCGCATGGGCGCGGCGTCCTTGCGCAGCGAGCCGTAAACGAGGTTCGGATTGTCCTGATAGAACGCCTGGCCGCGCGCCGACATCGCCCAGTCGACGAACAGCTTGGCGGCCTCCGGATGCGGCGCCCGGCTCACCATGCCGACCAGCAGCGGGGTCGCCGGCAGGCCGTCCGCCGGCGCGACGAACGCCACCTCGGCGCCTTTCTCCTTGTAGAGCACGTAGGCGGCGTATTCGGCGATCGCGCACACCTTGTCGTCGCCCTTGGCGAGCCGGTCGAACAGCTGGACGCGCGAGTCGAAGGCGCGCGGGCGCTGCTTGGCGAACTCCTTCCAGTAGTCCGGGCCGTACAGCTTGCGAAACATGTACCACTGCACGAATTGGATCCCGGAGGACGGGATCTTGCAGCTCATGGCGTTGCGCCAGCGCGGGTCGAGCAGATCCGTCCAGGTCTTCGGCGCCTCCTCCGGCTTCACCTTGGCCTTGCTGTAGGCGATGCCGGCGAAGCTCACGCCGGTCCAGAAAAAGGCGCCGGCCGGATCGCTCAGGTGCTCGGGTGCGTAGCCGCCGGCCTCGGGCGAGGCGTAGACCTCGTAGCCGCCCTTCTTCTGGAAATCGAACGCGGGTGCGAGGTCGGAGAGCTGGATCACGTCGACGTCGAAGCGGCCGGCCGCGCGCTCGGACACGATCTTGTTGTAGAGCGCGCCGGTCTGCGCGCGCACGTAGCCGGTCTTGATCTTGGGGAAGTCCTTGCCGAACCCCTCCATGATGGCGGCGGTGCCGGCCTCGTTCTCGTGGCAATAGAAGATGAGCTGGCCCTCCTGCTCGACCTTGGCCATGTCCGCGTTGGTGTGGAAGTCGAGGACCTTGGTGGGCGCCTTGGCGGGTTGCGCAAAGGCCTTGCCGGCGAGCGGCATTGCGGCGAACGCGGCGCCCGCCTTGAGCACCGCGCGGCGGGTCGCTCCCGCTTTCCTGATCTCCGACATGTGCGTCCTCCCGGTGTTGTTGTTTGTTTCAGCTTGCGGCCTTCACCTCGCCCCGCGTACGGGAAGGGCGCGCACCTACGCCGCCGCGTGTTTGCGCGCCGGCGCCTCGAACGCGTCGGCGTGGCGTTCGGCGAACAGCATGAGGTCGGTCATCACTCCGTCGAGGTGCGCTTCCATGGCCTTGCCGGCGGCCTCGCCGTCGCGCCGCGCCAGCGCCGCCACGACGGCGCGGTGCTCATGCACCGTCGTGCGCTGGCGCTGGGCCAACAGGACGAGACGCAGACGGTCGAGGTTCGCGCGCGACGCCTCGACCGCGGCCTTGACCCGCTCGTAACCGAGCGCATCGAGCAGCATGTCATGGAAGGCGAGGTCGAGGGCATAAAAGCCGAGCCGGTCGCCACGCGCGACCGCGGCGTCCTGCTCGTCGAGATTGCGGTTGAGGCCGGCGAGCAGGCCGGCGTCGCCGCGCGGCGCGAGCGCGCGCACGGCCTGCGCCTCGAGGGCGCGGCGGATGAACATCGCCTGGGAGGCCTCGGCGAGCCGGATGCGCGCGACGCGGGTGCCGCGCTGGGGCAGCACCTCGACCAGGCCTTCGGCGGCGAGCCGGCCGAGCGCCTCGGACACCGGAAAGCGCGAGACCTTGAGGCGCGCGCACAGGGCCGGCTTGTCGATGAAAGCGCCCGGCGGCAGGTCGAGCCGCACGATCGCGTTGCGGATCAGGTCCTGCACGCGCGCGACGGTCCCGCCGCGGCCGCGACGCGACAGCGGCGGCAGGAACGGGTAGGGGCTATTGCGTGCAGGTGCCGCCATAGTAACATGCTAGCCGGACGGGCGCCGGCGCGACAAGCAGGCTGCCGGATGAAGGGCACGAAGAAGGCCCGCGACCATTTCGCAGGAATCCCCATCGGAGGAAGCTCATGACACGTTCGAAATTCACCCGCCGTGACCTGCTCAAGAGCACGGCGCTCGCCACCGCGTCGGCCGTCGCCGCGCCGCTTGCGGCGCCCTACGTGCACGGCGCCTTTGCGGCCGGCAAGCTCAGCCTCGGCGTCTGGGACCATTGGGTGCCGGGGGCCAACGACACCTTGACCAAGCTGTGCACCGAGTGGGGCGAGAAGAACAAGGTCGAGGTCAAGATCGACTACATCACCTCCCAGGGCGACAAGGACCTGTTGACCGCGAGCGCCGAGGCGCAGGCACGCACCGGTCACGACATCATGTCGCATCGGGCGTGGCAGATCGCGGTGCACCGCCGCGTGCTGGAGCCGCTCGACGACGTGGTCGGCTCGCTGATCAAGTCGTACGGGCCGATCAGCCCGGTCGCCGAATACCTCGCCAAGCACGAGGGCAAGTGGCGCGGCCTGCCGACCGTGGTCGGCAGCCAGGTCAAGCCGTGCTGCTCGCGCATCGACCTCTACAAGCAGCACTGCGGCATCGACCTGACCAAGATCTTCCCCAACAGCGACGCGCGCGACCCGAAGCTCACCGCCACCTGGACGTGGGACACGTACCTCAAGACCGCCGGCGAGCTGCACAAGGCCGGCTATCCGGTCGGCTTGCCGATGGGCCAGACCACCGACGCGGTCGACTGGGTGGGCGCGCTGCTGACCTCGTTCGGCGCCGAGTTCGTCGACGCCAAGGACAACATCAAGATCAACTCCGACGCCACGCGGGCGGCACTGGAGTACCTGAAGAAGCTGATGCCGCTCAATCCGCCCGAGGTCTATGCCTGGGACGACGCCGGCAACAACCGCTGGCTCATTTCCGGCAAGGGCTCGAGCATCATGAACCCGCCGAGCGCCTGGAGCGTCGCCAAGCGCGACAATCCCGAGGTGGCGAAGAACTGCTGGACCCACGACATGCCGTCCGGACCGAAGGGGCGTTTCGTCGCCCAGCTGCCGTTCTTCTACGGCCTGTGGGAGTTCTCGCCCAACAAGTCCGCCGGCAAGGACCTGCTGCTCCACATCTCGCAGAAGGACGCCGCCCGTCAGCTCGTCGCCGCCTCGAACGGCTACGACATCCCGGCGTTCAAGAGCATGCACGACTTCGACACCTGGGAGAAGGTCGAGCCGCCGGTCGGCACGGTCTACAACTATCCGCCGCGCGGCGACGAGCTGACCAGCATGACCGGTTTCCCGGCGCGTCCGGACGTCGCCTCGCAGATCTACAACCAGGCGCTGCCCACGGTCATGGTCGCCAAGGTGACCCAGGGCAACGAGCCGATCGACAAGGTCCTCAAGTGGGCCGAAAGCGAGATCGAAGGCTTCCTGCGCGCCTGACGATCTAACGCGTAGGTGCCGGCGCCAGGCTTGGTTCGACGCCGCCGGCACCTATTCCGTCACCCCGAGGTGCCCGCGCGCAGCGAGGGCCTCGCAGGACGACGGCTTTGATTGAGTGCCGTTGGTTAGCATCGTTGTCTGCTCTGCCCGACAGGATTTTGCCACTATGGCCGATGTCGCCCATCCTTCGCTGAGATCGTCCATAGCGTCCGCCGCGCCTGCGCGCGAAGCGGCGAGCAAGAGCGGGCTGCACCGGCTGATGCGGCGGCGAACCACCACCGCCGTCCTGATGTGCGTGCCGCTCATCGCCATCGTCGGCGGCCTGATCGTCTACCCGGCGCTCTACTCCATCTATCTGTCGATGCTCAACAAGGCGCAGACGAAGTTCATCGGGCTGTCCAATTTTACTTTCCTTCTCAGCCGCGACACGTTCTGGATGGTGGTCGAGCAGTCGGCCATCTTCGCGGTCAGTGCCGTGTTCTTCAAGGCGCTGATCGGCCTCATCACCGCCCACCTCGTCAACAACCTGCCCGCCAAGGGCCAGCGCAAGTGGCGCGGCATGCTGCTGGTGCCGTGGGTGATCCCGCTGGCGCTCTCGACCTTGTCGTGGTGGTGGCTGTTCGATCCCACCCACAGCGCCTTCAACTACGTGATCGAATCGCTGGGCGGCGACCCGATCGCCTGGCTCGGCAACCCGTATTGGGCCCGCTTCTCGGTGATCCTGGTGAACGTGTGGTACGGAGCGCCGTTCTTTCTCATCATGTACCTGGCCGCGCTCAAATCGGTGCCCGAGCAGCTCTACGAGGCGGCGGAGATCGACGGCGCCAATTCGTGGCAGCGCTTTCTCCACATCACCTTCCCGATGATGCGCAACATCATCGCCATCACCGTGCTGTTCTCGCTGATCGTCACCTTCGCCAACTTCGATATCGTGCAGATCATGACGGCGGGCGGTCCGCGCAACATGACGCACGTGTTCGCCACCTACTCCTTCCTGCTCGGCATCCGCTCCGGCGACATCCCGCTCGGCGCGTCGGTATCGCTGTTCATGTTCCCGATCCTCGCCATCTCGGCGGTGTTCATCCTGCGCGGCGTGCGCAAGCGCGGAAGGGAGATCGGATGACCGCGATCGCCGTAGCCTCGGTGCCGCGCGTGCGCGCGCGGCCTGCCAGCATGCAGCGCAGCCGGCGCTGGGCGCTCATCGCGTCGTACTTCTTCCTCGTGCTGTTCGCGATCTTCTTCCTGATCCCGCCCTATTACATGATCGTCACCTCGCTCAAGAGCAACGCCGAGGTGGCGCACCTGTCGACCAACCCGTGGCTGCTGACGCACGGTTTCACCTTCGAGCACTTCCGCGCCTTGGTCCAGGACACCGATTTTCTCATCTATTTCAAGAACACGGCGATCGTCACCGTGTGCGTCGTCGTCATCACCATGGTGGTGAGCGTGCTCGCCGCATTCTCGCTCGCGCGCATGAAGTTCTGGGGCTCGGGCGTCCTCGCGACCGGGATATTCCTCACCTATCTGGTGCCGGATTCGCTGCTGTTCATCCCGCTGTTCCAGCTCGTGCGCGGGCTCGGCCTGCTCAATTCCTACTGGGGCATGGTGCTGGTCTATCCGACCCTGACCGTGCCGTTCTGCACCTGGATCATGATCGGCTATTTCGCCTCGATCCCCAAGGAGCTCGACGAGGCGGCCATGATCGACGGCGCCAACCACATGCAGATGCTCACCCGCATCTTCATTCCGGTGGCGCTGCCCGGCATCATCGCCGCCACCATCTTCGCCTTCACGGTGTCGTGGGCGGCGTTCGTCTATCCGATGGCGTTCCTCTACAGCTCCGACCAGCTGGTGCTCACGGTCGGCACGGTGACGAGCCTCATCCGCGCCGACGTCTACCAGTGGGGCATGCTGATGGCGGGGGCGCTGCTGGCGGCGGCGCCGCCGCTGATCATCTACGCCTTCCTGATGGACTACTACATCGCCGGCCTCACCGCCGGCGCCACCAAGGGATAAACGGCCGCTTCCCGCGCGGGGAGAGGAAGCTTGGAAAAGCGTGACCTGGGAGAGTTCGCATGGCTGACGTTGCGCTGCGGGACGTGGTGAAGCGCTTCGACGAGGTCGAAGCCGTGCGACAGATTTCGCTCGACATCCCGGACAAGGAGTTCGTCGTTCTGGTCGGCCCGTCGGGCTGTGGCAAGAGCACGACGTTACGCATGATCGCCGGGCTCGAGGAGTGCACGGCGGGCGACATCCTGATCGACGGCGAGAAGGTCAACGATGTGCCGCCGAAGGACCGGGACATCGCCATGGTGTTCCAGAACTACGCGCTCTATCCGCACATGACGGTGTTCGAGAACATGTCGTTCGGCCTGCGGCTGCGGCGAGTGGCAAAGACGGAAATCCGCGAGCGGGTCGAGCATGCCGCGCGCATTCTCGACATCACCGACCTGCTCGACCGCCGCCCCAAGCAATTGTCCGGCGGCCAGCGCCAGCGCGTCGCCATGGGCCGCGCCATCGTGCGCAATCCCAAGGTGTTCCTGTTCGACGAGCCGCTGTCGAACCTCGACGCCAAGCTGCGCGTGCAGATGCGCACCGAGATCAAGCGCGTGCACCAGAAGGTCAAGACCACGACCGTCTACGTCACCCACGACCAGGTGGAGGCGATGACGCTCGCCGACCGGGTCGTCGTCATGAACGGCGGGCGCATCGAGCAGCTGGGCACGCCGCACGAGCTTTATCATCATCCCAAGACCCGGTTCGTCGCCGGCTTCATCGGCTCGCCGGCGATGAATTTCATGGCCTGCCGGCTGGAGGGCAACGGCGGCGGCCTCACGCTGCGCGTCTCCGACACCCTGTCGTTCCCGGTGCCGGAGGGCCGCGCCGAGCGCTACCGCCCGCACGTCGGCAAGGACCTGACCTTCGGGCTGCGCCCCGAGCACGTCACCGAGCCGCGCGGAGAGGGGCGCGACGCGCGCAGCGAGTTCACCGTCACCCTCGACGTGGTCGAGCCGATGGGCATGGAAACCATGGTGTTCTTCACCATCGGCGGCACCGAGATCTGCGGCCGGGTCGAGCCGACCAGCGCGTCGGGGCCGGCCCAGCCCATGCGGCTCTACGCCAACCTCAACCACATGCACCTGATCGACCCGGCGACCGACCTGGTGCTTTGATAGCCGCACGTACTCTCAGCCGTCATGCGCGGGCTTGACCCGCGCATCCACGCCTTAGTGCGCGACTGCTGAAGGCGTGGATGGCCGGGACAAGCCCGTCCATGACGACACGACAATCAAGGAGACCGCCCCGTGACCTCGCCCCGCGTCGTCCGCCTGTCGCCGCACGACAACGTCGTCATCGCCATCGATGCGGTCATGCCGGGCGCGCAGGCGGCGGGCCATGCCGCGCGCGAGCGCATCCCGCGCGGCCACAAGATGGCGGTCGAGCCGATCGGCGAGGCCGAGCCGGTACGCAAGTTCGGCCAGATCATCGGCTTCGCGGCGCGGCCGATCGGGCCGGGCGACTGGGTGCACGAGCACAATGTCACGCTGCGCGACTTCGCCCGCGACTACCGCATCGGCGAGGACGCCAGGAACGACGAGGTGCTGCCGCCGGAACTGCGCGCGACCTTCGAGGGCTACGTGCGGCCGGACGGCCGCACCGGCACCCGCAACTATATCGGCGTGCTCACCTCGGTGAACTGCTCGGCCTCGGTCGCGAAGTTCATCGCCGAGCAGGTCAACCGCTCCGGCATGCTCGACGACTATCCCGGCATCGACGGCGCCGTCGCCTTCGTGCACGGCACCGGCTGCGGCCTGGCCGCCTACGGCGAGGGCTTCGACGTGCTGCGCCGGACCCAGTGGGGCTACGCCACCCATCCCAATCTCGGCGCCGCCGTGATGGTCGGGCTCGGCTGCGAGGTGTTCCAGATCGACCGCATGAAAGAGGAATACGGCCTGGTCGAGGGCGACCATTTCCAGACCATGACGATCCAGGCGACCGGCGGCACCCGCAAGACCGTGGCCGAGGGGGTCGAGCGCATCAAGGCGATGCTGCCGGTCGCCGCGCGGGCAAAACGCGAGACCCGGCCGGCCTCCGAGGTGGTGCTGGCGCTGCAATGCGGCGGCTCGGACGGCTATTCCGGCATCACCGCCAATCCGGCGCTCGGCGCCGCCGTCGACATGCTGGTCAAGCACGGCGGCACCGCGGTGCTGGCGGAGACGCCGGAGATCTACGGCGCCGAGCACCTGCTCACCCGCCGCGCGGTCAACCGGACGGTGGGCGAGAAGCTGGTCGAACGCATCAAATGGTGGGAAGCCTATACGGCGCGCAACGGCGGCGAGATGAACAACAATCCGTCGCCCGGCAACAAGGCCGGCGGCCTCTCCACCATCCTGGAAAAATCGCTCGGCGCCGCCGCCAAGGGCGGCTCGACCACCCTGCGGGCGGTCTACGAATATGCCGAACCGGTGAAGGAGAAGGGCTTCGTGTTCATGGACACGCCGGGCTACGACCCGGTGGGCGCCACCGGGCAGGTGGCGGGCGGCTCCAACGTCATGTGCTTCACCACCGGCCGCGGCTCCGCCTTCGGCTGCAAGCCGACGCCCTCGATCAAGCTCGCCACCACCACCGACATCTACAACCGCATGAACGAGGACATGGACGTGAACTGCGGCGACATCCTCGACGGCGTGCCGGTTGCCGCCAAGGGCGAGGAGATCTTCCGGCGCGTGCTGGCGGTCGCCTCGGGCGAGCGCACCAAGTCCGAGGGGCTCGGCTACGGCGACCTCGAGTTCGTGCCGTGGCAGATCGGCGCCGTGATGTAGGCCAGCAGGGCGCAAGACCGCGCCAATGGCCGCGAAACAAACGACATGCTGGCGGCCGTCCCGGCGCAGCAAGCTTGCGCGGGCGGCTCCGCGTTAATCCATTCCTTTCCATTATCGCGATCCAACAAAATTCAATTTGACTTTTTGCCGCGAGAAAATCATATCTGGTGGCAAGATTCTGCCGGACGTGCGTCTGTTTGGCCGGCAGCAAAGACGAGGAACCAGATGCGCCGCATAGGCCCATACGCGTCAAGCGCCGCCAACGCCCGGTCGTTCATTCGACCGAGCGAACGGCCCGCCGTGCGCGAGATGGCCGGACTGTGGCTATCGGGCTCCGATCGACCCCAACCAGGGTCAAGACGCAAACCGGATTGACCGGCGGCGGACCGAAACCCTCCGCCGACAGGCAGGAGGGACAAAGGCTCGCAGAATTCTCGCAAAGCCCGGCTTGGCGTCGGCGCGTCACGTGCGCACGATCGATGTGGCGCGCGCGGCACCGGTGCCTCCTGCCCGAAATCCTTGTTTTTCCCCGTGCGTGCGCGCGGTTGCTAGCGCGTGCGTGATTTGGACCCCGCGGTCCCGCTGTTTGACATTGTGAACGTCCAGAATTGGCCAGCGGCGCCGTCGCGCCCTGCTCGAGACCTTCTCGCCCCGGGCGAGAGGCGCCGCGGCCATTTGTCTGATTGTTCGCGTAGGGTGGGCAAAGCGAAGCGAAGCGTGCCCACGCGTGGGCACGGCGCGTGCCGCGCCTCTACCCACCCTACGCCGATTTTGTGCTCCGTTAGCTCAGTTGGCAGAGCAGCCCCCTTGTAACGGGCAGGTCGCAGGTTCGATCCCGTGCACGGAGCTCCATGTTTTTTGCGAAAAATGCGCCAATAGCCCAACTGGTAGGAGGCAGCTCTCTCAGAAAGAGCGCAGTGCAGGTTCGAATCCTGCTTGGCGCACCAATTCGGATGACGGAGGTCGGAAGTCGGATGTCGGGAATATTCGTCCGTCATCTGTCATCCGACCTCCGTCGTCCGTCACCGCAAGCCAGTCCGAACGGCGAGGGCCTCGGCAGATAACCGAGTGGCAGGTGGTTCGACTCCACCGGCTTGCACCAATCAAACGGGAGATCGTCATGTACGACATGCTCAAACCGGGGCGGCTTGCCGCCGCAACCGATCGTGCGATCGGACCCGGAGCGTAGCCAGCCTGGATCGGCCGGGCATCGGCCTTTTAACCCGAGCGCAAGAGGTTCGAGCCCTCCCGGGTTCGCCAGTTTCAGTGATCAGTAATCGGTAATCAGATGGACCAGTTACCGTAGCGGCCGAACGGACGGGGCTCTTAATCCCGTGGCGCAAGCCCGTCGGAGGTTCGAATCCTCCCTGGTCCTCCATTCATTGTGGCTTTGAGTCATCTGATTACTGGTCACTGATCACTGGTCCCGTGACGCATCTGGTGAGGCGGTCCGCCTGTCGAGCGGATGAGAGGGATTCGATCTCCCTACGGGGCGCCATCTGGGTGTAGCTCAGTCAGGAGAGCGCCCGCTTCGGGAGCGGGAGGCCGCAGGAGCAAAGCCTGCCGCCCTGTCCATTTGTCACGTCGCGTAGCTCAGCAGGACCAGAGCGCGGCTCTCCGGCAGCCGAGGCCCCGTGTTCGAATCACGGCGCGACGACCACTATTGAAGCATGAGCTGGAAGGCTCCGCTGAATGGTCGGCGACTGGTCTCGAAAACCAGGGTGACCGCAAGGTCAGGGGTTCGATTCCTCAGCCTTCCGCCAATTCCAGGAATCAGGCATCAGGCATCAGGCATCAGGCATCAGGCATCAGGCATCAGGCATCAGGCATCAGGCCTGATACCTGACATCTGACATCCGACATCTGATACCTGATACCCGATACCTGATACCCGATACCCGATACCTGGCACGCCTGGGAAGCTGATCTGGTGATAGCGCCGCGCCGAAGCCGCGGAGAGGTGGGCTCGAAACCTACCCCAGGCACCATTCGATACGCGTACGTCATGGGACACGAGCAAGGGCTCAGGCCTGCCTTGCAAGCGGGTCGGGCGCGGAGCGTTACCGCGGTGTTCCACCATTCCCGAGTCGTCCAACGGCAGGACGCGCGGCTGTTAACCGCTCAATGTGGGTTCGAGTCCTACCTCGGGAGCCAATATCCATCCATAGCTCAGCCGGAGCAGAGCACCCGGTTGCGGACCGGGAGGTCGCAGGTTCGAGTCCTGCTGGATGGTCCAATCTCAGGGCGTAGCGCAGCCTGGTAGCGCTCCTGGCCTGGAACCAGGCGGTCGTAGGTTCGAATCCTACCGCCCTGACCAAATTTATCCAATCAAACCACAGGAGGCGTGTCATGCGACGCTATGACGATTTCGACGAGTTCCCGTCCTTTCGAAACCTCGCGCAAGCGGAGGCGGGGGTTATCCTTCGGAGACGAAGGTGCGGCGCGGCGATCGCGTCGTGCACGCCGACAAGGAGCTGACCGAGAAGCTCGGGCGCAATGACCCGTGCCCATGCGGCTCCGGACGAAGCTTTCAAAAAATGCTGCTTGCGCTCGGGACGCTTCGACGGCAGCGAGCGGAACTACTACGTCCGCGATTAGCTTGTGCAGCGGGCCATGCTTCGCTCCGTTGCCCGGGCGTGCGCGGTCACAGTGGGGAGTGGCGCAATTGGCGGCGCAGCGGATTCTGACTCCGCCGGCTGCAGGTTCGAGACCTGCCTCCCCAACCAATCGGCGTGGCACGCCCTCGTAGCTCAGCGGATAGAGCGCCGGGCTTCTACCCCGGGCGGCGCGGGTTCGAATCCTGCCGGGGGCTCCACTTGGAGAGTTGGCCGAGCGGCAAGGCATCGCGATGCTAACGCGACGAGACCGAAAGGTCGGGCAGGTTCGACTCCTGCACTCTCCTCCACTATACTAGCCTAAATACATGAAAAATAAATAGAAAATATCTACATGGTCCATTGATTATACATGGCATTATACACTTTGGCTGCCAATTGAGGCCCTCCAGGGAAGGGCACCTGGACAGCCCCCAGGCCCCCAAATCCACCCTTGGGCTTCCCTGGGGGTCCTGGAAGCCCCTCTCCAGGGGTGTTCCCTCAGCCTCAAGAGCCTCCACCCCCAGGTCTGGAAAGCCCCAAGGAGGGTGGCACTGGACTTGCAACCAGAGAGGGGCTGAAATCCCACGTCTGGTGAGTGCCATTGACCACGCGCGCATGGCTGCAGCCTGGTTGGGGCCGGGCACGTCGCCTGCTGAGGAAACGGAGCGGGAAAGAATATGTTCCTGAATCCAAAATATGTAGTGACTGCTATTTTCGTTAGGCCCGATCTGATATCAGCCGCTAAAATCGGTCGTTCAAATCCATGGACTGATGCTCAACGGAGAGCGCTATCCGCTCCTTTCACGAATTTCGGATTGAAATCGCCTTTCAGTAAAAAGGAACTCGACCCGCTTTTTATAATCGAGGTAGGAGAGCGGCCATTAGGATACAGTCGAGTATTTGAAACTAAGCGGCTGGCTCTAAATTGGCTGCTAACTCTTGTAGAGAAGCGTGACGTGTATAGCTATTGGCGCCATGGCGCTCCTGTTGGCCCGTTTGGTACTCCCGAGGAGTACAAAAGCGCAGATCAGTTCGTGGATCGGATTGCAGTGCATTCTGAGAGAGCATTCACCGCGAGGGGCGCAGCCGAAGCGGCGTTGAGACGCTTCCACAAGCATTTTGATGAGCCATTATGTTACTGGGATCGAACCGCTCACGGAACAAAAATATTTGATGGAGTCAGCAAAGCATTGGCGACAAAGTGATCTACGGCTCAGGAGAGCCCCATGAAAAACATTTTGGAGCGGAGATTTTCTGTCCTCCTAATTGCAGTCATCGTCACAATTGCCGCTCTGATTTTTGCGGGTGTTGTGCTCACTATGGTGCTCACACTCCTTGGTAATCTTGCTATCTGGCCCATTCTCGGTGCCGCTCTCATCGGCCAACCAATCACGTTCGGTATGGCCATGGGGATTGCGGTAGTGATGGCGGTGGTGATCTTCGTTGGCTGCAACATGTGGCCTGAGCGTAGTGACCGCTTTTTCGAGGTATTTGGTGCGATCCTGAGCATAGGCTTCATGTCGACTTTATTGATGGCAATTGCAGGCACACCTGCTTATTTGATCCTTCTTCTTGTCTTTGGGCCACCTGTGTCGGGATGGCTCATTCTGCCACTTGGCATCGGGACACTAATCGTCCTCCAATGGATCGGGTCGCTGAAAAACACGCCAGTTCCGAAGGAACATGTTGGGACCCCCGTCAAACCGGCTCAGCGTATTCAGGACCTCCACGGCGAAGCACCCAAGAGAGAAACCCATCAGGCGAGTTCGCTCGCGGTTCCCGACATGACAAAGGCAGACCCGGAACACATCTGGGGCGACGAGGGGCCACTGCACGAGGCAAAAGTGGCTGCTCCGACCTCATCGTCTGGCTCTCCGCTTTCGGGAGGCCATCGTCCGTTCAGCGCGGCGCCTAAACCGCCCGACGAAGCTGGATCACAGTGACCGGGGACTGCCTATGCTATCGGATTCGCCCGGAGATGTCGCCGTTCCGATTGGACCGTCCAGCCAAGGTGCTTGGCCCACATAGGGGTAACGTGCCCAAAGCAGCCTCGGAAGAAGTACGCTGTACGCTTGCTCGGTTGAGGTGGCGAGAGTCTGGCGCTCGTCTTCCGATAGCTGAGCGAAAACAAACTTCATCTCATAGAAACTGAAATTCTCCCGCGCGTCCTCATTCGAGTTGGGCCGTTTGACCGAGACCACGACCTGTTCGTCGGGCAGGTCTGGTAGTTTGCCACCACTGGAAATGATGCTCCTCAAGAGATCGTCGTCAAACGCAAAGTCGGTTCCCGCCGGGATGACTAGCGTGCGCCGAGGTTCGAGGCGACTTGGCTTTTCATCTTCTGGATCACTCGTACCCACCCCCATTATCTGTATCCAAATTCGGAGAGCGGCCACGCAGGAGTCGAAGCCGAGGGTCCAGTTTTGGATATAGTACGAGGAGAAGCGGGTAACTGGCTGGGGCGGGTGCCTCACCAGACACGGGATATGGATTTGCATCCAGAGCGCGATGGCGGGTTCCTCGGGTATGTTGTCGGTTGGGCCGACCAGAGCGTCGCCGATGGCTTTCAATTTATCCTGCAGGAGGTCACGAGTGTGATCCGGGGTCACGCCCCAGACCAGACCATTGTGGGGATAGGACATCGACTGCCAATAACCCATGGTGGCCGCTACTATGGGGAATACGGTCGCGCAGCTGATCGGTGGCCTCTTTTATGCGTCGGCTAAGCAGCTTTTCACTCCCCACCCGCTTGCACTCCACGTGGTACGTGGTTTGCCCCTCGGTGGCCACGATATCTGTCAAACCATCGAGAGCGACGTGGTAGCCAGCTCGGGCGAAGTAGCTCGCAATACGGAGCTCGAACTGAGTATTCCGCGATTCTGTATAGCGATCCAGCGCTGCGAAGTCGGCACCCCTGACGACTTTGATCAGTTTGCGGTCAAGGCCCGGGATTGACTTGCCGCGAAGGCCTTCGCTTATCCAGGTCAGTTCGTGCACTTCTCGAAGCACGTAGAGGAGACGATCGAGGCCGTGCTTGATCGGGTTACTGGGTGGATCGAGGAAGATTCCGCGATCGAGCTCACCGTCGCTCCCCGGAGACTGTTCCAAGTATTCGTCGTAGCGATCGATTCGGGTGTTTTGGGTGCGCACGCCTAGCGCCGCGCACCATTGTTTGAAGCGTTGCAGCCGCTCGAGCAAGACGGTAGTTGAGTGCCCACCAAGAGTCTTGTGCGGCAGTCTGTAAGTGCGTGCGCTGATGCCGTTATCGCTCAAAAGGTCCGCTGTCCTACTGTCTTTCAGTCAGGCGGCGAAGTCAGGTCCGTCGCCGATCAAAGCCTCGCATAGAGCGCCGATCAAAGCCACTTATAGAAGAAGGTCGGCTGAGACAACTTCCGAAAGGCAGCACCGAACAACGTCCGTGGCAGGTGGTGAGGGTCGAGCGGGGCACACTTCGCCCCGCATCGCGATGCTGCCCGTGTCTCAACGCGCCGCTAAGGCATAGGCTCTAGCCGGTATATGAGTATGGCACAGGAGGGAGCAAAACTTACTAGGCGTGGCGGCAAAAAATGCTGCCTGCGCTCGGGCCGCTTCGACGGCAGTGAGCGGAACTACTACGTCCGCGATTAGCTCGTGCAGCGGGGCATGCTTCCCGGGCGTGCGCGGTCACATTGGGGAGTGGCGCAATTGGCGGCGCAGCGGATTCTGACTCCGCCGGCTGCAGGTTCGAGACCTGCCTCCCCAACCAATCGGCGTGGCACGCCCTCGTAGCTCAGCGGGTTCGAATCCTGCCGGGGGCTCCACTTGGAGAGTTGGCCGAGCGGCAAGGCATCGCGATGCTAACGCGACGAGACCGAAAGGTCGGGCAGGTTCGACTCCTGCACTCTCCGCCAACTCATGCGGGTATAGCTCAGAGGCAGAGCCGCGGTCTTCCAAACCGTCGGTCGCGGGTTCGATCCCCGCTGCCCGCTCCATCTCATGCCGCCTTCGTCTAACAGAGCAGGACCCCGGTCCTTCAAACCGGTCGACGCGGGTTCGAATCCCGCAGGCGGCGCCAAGCTCATGCTGCACTAGGCAGCGCTGTCGATCTTGTAAGGTCGAACGAGCAGGTCCGCCGGAATTTTCCACGCATCACTGATTCTGTGGATCATGTCGACAGTGAGTGCGCGTCGGCGACATAGAATTTCAGACGCACGCGAGCGTGAGCCCAGGAGTTCAGCAAGCTCGCTTTGGGTGTGTCCCAGTTCCTCGATCGCATAGTGGAGAACGTCGATGGGATCGAAATTCTTGTCGCCGTCGATCGGCCATCGCCTTGTTTCGTAACTTTCGACAAGCGCGACGAGCACTTCGAGCCTGTCGCCTTTCTCGCTACCCTCCTGCGCACCCCAGCAGGCCTCGATTTCTCGGAGCGCTGCGCGGTGATCCCGATCGGCACGAATGGGTCGGATGTCCATTGGAGGCGTCCTCAAAATTGCGAAACGGTCAGGTCGTCGACGCTGTCGTACTGGGCATGCGTCCCGATGAATTTTACGAACGCGATTTGCCGACGGAAATCGAAGGCGACCACCAAACGATAGTTTCCGCCGGCAACTTCGAACCGCGCGCGTTCGCGATTGAGCACCTTGGCTCTCGGAGCGGCGGCTTGAACATCATCCATTGAGGTCCAATGCGCCACCTTGGTGAGTCTGTACCAGCGTTCTAGCGCGATCCTCGTTTCCGGATGCCTGCCCCAAAAGCCGACAAGCACGTTTCGCGCAATGACCCGCATGGGCCTCCATATAGCAAGTTCCCAATACGGGAACAAGCGGAATCGGTGGATCGGTGCGGTCCACCTGTTCCGACCGTGGCACGCCAATCTATTCGGGGGTGGCGCAACTGGCGGCGCAGCCGACTTTGAATCGGAAGGTTGAAGGTTCGAGCCCTTCCCCCCGAGCCAGCCTCGATCTCCCGGTGTAGCTCAGCGGAAAAGAGCAGCGCCCTCATAAGGCGAAGGTCGGTTGTTCGATCCAACCCGCCGGGACCAGCTCATATCTCTGGAGCATGAGTTTCTGGAGCGTGATCTTTTTCCGAAACCGGTACCCACCCCGGATCGTGTCCGGGGCAGGCTTTTTCGGGATCATGCTCTGGGAAACATGGCGCGGCCGGCCGCGATCTCGCCGAAGAACCAGTCGTGGAAGCCGCGCGCGAGCAGCCACTCGATGCGCTCGCCGCTCCAGAACAGCTTGCGCCGCTCGACCGAGGTCGTCTTGAGGTCCTTGAGAAAGGCGGCGGTGCGTTTCGCGTCGGCGGCGAACACCGGATGCGTCCGCATCGCGCGCAGCCAGGCGAGGACGCCGGGAAAACGCGCGGCATCGAGGGCAAAGCCCATGGGTCGCACCGCGATCAGGTTGGCGAACCAGGCGCACTCGGCAAGCCCGGGCGCGCCGAATGGCCACGGCTTTGGCCGCGCCGCCAGCGCCTGCTCGAGCCGGCCGAGCACGGTGTCGAGGTCGCGTTGCGCGGCCTCCATCAGGCCGGCGGGCGGCTCGTCCTCGCGCTCGGCCCAGCGCCAGAACGACGTGTCGACGATGATCGGGTCGAGCCGGCTGTCGGCGAGCCGTTCCAGCGTGCGCACCGCGACACGGTCGGCGGCCGCGGCCGGATAGAGCGCCGGTTCCGGATGGCGCCAGTCGAGGTACTGCACGATGTCGCTCGAGTTGATCACGACGACGCCGTCGTCGACCAGCACCGGAACTTCGCCGCGCGGATTGAGCGTGTGCAGCTCGGCGCGGTTCTCCGCGAGCAGCCCATCGACGTAATCATAGGGCAGGGCCTTGAGCTCGAGCGCGAGCGCGACCTTGCGCGCGAACGGGCTGAGCCAGCTGCCGTAAAGCCGGATGGTCATGGCGGTCGTCCGTTTGGTTTCGCAATTTGATCATAGGCGGCCCGGCAGGCGGTTGCCAGCGGCGGCCAACCATCGACTCGTTCATGAGGGCGTAGCTTAGCCTGGCCTAAAGCGCCGGATTCCAAACCCGGGATCGTGGGTTCAAATCCTACCGCCCTTGCCAATTGCGGAACGTCGGTTCGCCGCGAACCGCGCCCAGCCGGCATGCACGAACGTCGCGATGCCGCCCACGTGGGTGCGCATCAACGCGATCACCACCACGGCGAAGATCACCAGGTCCCACTCGCCGTATTTCTGCAGGTAGGTGGTGAGCATCTGCACCGGGGCGGCGCCGATGAGCGGACCGAGCACGGTGCCGAGCCCGCCGAGCACGACCATGATGATCAGCTTCGCCATCTCGTTGAAATCGGCCATCTGCGGGCTGAGCACGACCAGATAATGCCCGTAGATTGCGCCGGCGAGGCCGGCGAACGCGCTCGCCACGGTGAACACGAGCACCTTCACGCGGGTGGTGTCGACGCCGAGGCTCTCGGCCCGCAGGTCGTCGTCGCGGATCGCGCGCATGAAATAGCCGAACGGGCTTTTGACGATGGCGTACATGATCGTGACCGACGCGACCGTGAGCGCGGCGAACAGCACGTAATAGGCGGTCGGGTCGAGGTTGCGGAACAGCGGCGGCACGTTGAGGCCGAGCTCGCCGCGGGTGATCGGATAGGCGGCGGTGAGCAGGATGTGGATCGTTTCGGCGAACGCCCAGGTGGCGATGGCGAGATAGATGGCGCGCATGGAGAGCACCATGCGGCCGAGCGCGTAGCCGAGCGCCGCCGCGACCACGACGCCGGCGGCGATGCTCAGCCAGACGGGCGTCCCGTAATAGCGGATCAGCAGGCCGGACGTGTAGGCGCCGATCGCCGCGAAGGCGTGATGGGCGAGCGAGAACTGGCCGGTGAAGCCGGCCAGCAGGTTCCAGCTGGCGGCGAGGATCGTGTAGTAGAGGCCGGTGGTCATGAGATGCAGGGTGAAGCCGCCGGCGAGAAACGGCGGCAGCGCCAGCAGCGCGGCGGCAACGGCGATGATGCCGAGCAGCCGGCGCCAGTCGTCAAGCCATGGCGGCGCGCGCGTCATCCGAGCAGGCACTCCTTGATCAGCGCGCTCACCCGCTCGAGCGGGAACTCGCGCGCCGGGCCGTGCGCGCGGATGCGGCCGAGGTCGACCAGATAGACGTAGTCCGCCCGCCGCACCGCATCCTCGACGTTCTGGTCGACCAGCAGGATGGTGCTGCCGCTGTGCCGTGCCGCGTCCAGCAGGTCGTAGACCTGGGCGACCAGGGCGGGCGCGAGGCCGGCGGTCGGCTCGTCGACCAGCATGAGGGCGGGCGCGGTCATCATCTCGCGCGCGACCGAGAGCATGCGGGCCTGGCCGCCGCTCAGCGCGCCGGCCGCCTCGCGCCGCCGCGCCGCGAGCACCGGGAAGGTCGCGAACACCCGGGCGAGCGCAGCGCCGAGCCGCGCGCGGTCGTGCCGCAAGATCCAGCCGCCCATGCGCAGGTTCTCCTCGACGGTGAGCAGCGGGAAGACGTTGATCTCCTGCGGCACGTAACCGACGCCCAGCGCCTTGACGGCCGCCGGCTCGCGGCCGCCGATCTCCTGATCGGCGAAGCGGATGCGGCCGCGATTGGGCTTGAGCAAACCGAAGATGGTGCGCAGCAGGGTCGACTTGCCGGCGCCGTTGGGGCCGATGACCACCGTCACGCTGCCGCGCTCGACCGCGAGCGCGAGTCCTTGCAGGACGTCGACGCCGCCGGCGTAGCCCGCGTACAGATCCTCGATGGCCAGCAGGGCGCTCATGTCCAGCCCCGGCCGAGATAGGCGGCGAGCACGTCGCCGCGCGCGGCGACCTCGTCGAGGGTGCCTTCGGCGGCGATCCGCCCCTCGACCATGACGGTGACGCGGCGGCACAGCCGGCGCACGATCGCCATCTCGTGGCTGACGATGATGAAGGTGATCCGGCTTGCCTGGTTCTCCTGCTCGATCAGGTCGATGATTGCGTCCTTGATGGTCGGGTTGATGCCGGCGAACGGCTCGTCGAGCACGTAGCACTTGAGCCCGGGCGCCATGAACCCGGCGACGACCTGCAGCAACGCGCGCTGGCCGCCCGACAACGTCTTGGCCGGCGCGTCGGCGAGGGCGCCGAGCCGGGTGAGGTCGAGAAACCGCGCGGCCCGGACTTGCGCCGCGCCGGCGTCGCTTCCGCCCGATTGCGCCAGATAAGGCAGCAGCAGGTTCTCGCGCACGCTCATGTTGCCGAACAGGCGGCCGACCTGGAAGCTGCGCACGAGCCCGCGCCGCGCGATCGCGTGCGGCCGCAGCCCGACGAGCGATTGCCCATCGAGGCGGATGTCGCCCGCGTCGGGCGGATAAAGGCCGGCGATCAGATTGACCAGGGTGGTCTTGCCGGCGCCGTTCGGCCCGATCAGGCCGCGGATTTCGCCGGGCTCGATCGACAGGTCGACGCCGCCGGTGGCGACGAGGCCGCCGAAACGCTTGGTCAGCTCGCGGGTTTCGAGCAGCGCTGCCACGATCGGCCTCACGCCTGGCGGGTGCGTTCGCCGAACAGGCCGGTCGGGCGCACCAGCAGGACGAGCACGACCAGCAGGAAGCCGTAGACGTTCTGATACGGCGCCGAGATGAAGGAGGCGCCGAGGGATTCGACGACGCCGAGCAGCACGCCGGCGACGAGCGCGCCCGGGATGGAGCCGAGGCCGCCGATCACGATGATCTCAAAACCCTTCACCGTGGTGACGACGCCGCTGGTGGGAAACACCATGAACACCGGCGCCAGCAAAGCGCCGGCAAGGCCGGCGAGGCCGACGCCGATGCCGAACGCGACCTGGTCGAGGCGGAACACGTCGACGCCCGCGGTCTGCGCTCCGATGCGGCTCTGCGCCGCCGCCCGCAGCGCCAGGCCGAGCCAGGTCTTCTTGAGCAGCAGATAGAACAGCGCGATTGCGGCGAGCGCGCACAGGAACGCGGCGAGCCGGGCGCCGCTTTCCGGCAGCGGCCCGAGCATGACGGTCGGCAGGTTGGAGCCGGGCGTGCGCTGGTACGGGCCGCCCAGCGCCGCCGCCAGGTTGCGCAGCATCAGCAACAGCGCGATCGTCACCACGATGGCGTAGTCGTCCTTGCGCTCGACCGCCGTGGTGAACATCGGCTTGATCAGCAGCGGCTCGAGCAGATAGCCCAGCAGGAACACGCCGAACGCCGAGAGCGGCGCCGCCACCCACCAGAGATCCGTCCCCAGCCATTCGACGATCAGCAGATACTGCAGATAGCCGCCGATCATGTAGAACTCGCCCATCGACCAGTTGATCATCTTCACGATGCTGTAGATGAAGGTAATGCCCAGCGCCATCAGCGCGTAGAGCACGCCGATCACGACGCCCGCGATCAGGGTCTGGACGAACAGCTCGGTGGTGAACATGACGGCGGCCCGGCCGCCGGCCTGTCAGGGCGCGGAGCCCGCGTGCTCGACGATGACGCTCGCCTCTTTCCAGTCCTGGTTCGCGGCGGTGTATTGCAGGATCAGCACCGGGGGCGACCAGTTGTGGAAGAACACGCCGTCGGCGCGCGGAAAGGTCACGGGCGAGGAGGTCCAGCTCTTGAACGTGCCGGTTTCGAGCGCCTTGATCACTGCCTTGGGGTCGGTGCTCTTCGCCTGGTTCACCGCCTGGGCGATGATGAGCACGTCGCCGAAGCCGTTGAGCGAGGAATAGACCGGCGACTCTTTGTATTTCTCCTCGTATGCCTTGGCGAACCATTCGCCGGCGTCGGACAGTTTCTGCTTGGGCGAATAATAGGCGATGAAGTAGAGGCCGGCGCCGGTCTTGGGGTGAAGCTGCCAGAATTGCGGCCGGATCGGCGCGTCGTAGGAGACGAGCATGGGTGTCTGCGGCGTGATGCCGAGGGTCGCCGCCTGCTCGACCATCAGGTCCATGGGCTGGCCGACCCCGATGTTGACCAGGAGGTCGGGGCGGAACGCCTTGACCTGCAGCAGCAGCGGCGTTAGGTCGGTCGAGCCGTGGTCGAACGTCACGGTCATGAACTCGACCGCGAGCTTCTGCTGCTTGCTCTGCTTCTCGGTTTCTTCGGCGAGCCCGATGCCGTAGTCGGTCGTCTCCGCCAGGATGGCGACGCGCTTGAAGTTCTTGGCCTTGATGAAGTCGAGCCAGGCGGACACGCGCACCGGATCGATCACGTGGGTGCGGAAGGCGACGTCGTAGTGCTTACCGGTGATGTCGGACGCGGACGCCTGGGTCGCCATGGTGGGGACGCCGAGCTCCTTCGCCACCTCGTTGGCGGCGAGGTTCACCGAGGAGTGGAAGAAGCCGGTGACCGCGACCGCGTGGTCCTCGCTCACCAGCCGGCGATAGGCGGCGATGCCGCTTTCGGTGCGGCCCTGGCTGTCCTGCACCGCGAGCGCGGCCTTGCGATCGCCCAGCACGCCGCCCATCGGGCCGTTGATGTACTCGATGGCAAGCTCCCCGCCGCGGCGGATCAGCTGGCCGGCGGTCGGGTCGCCCGGCGGGGAGAGGGGGATCTCCAGCCCGATCACCACCGGATCCGCGGCGTGCGCCACGGTCGCGGCGGCGAGCAGCGCAAGCGTGGCTGTGGCGATACGCAGCATCGACGTCATCGAGGACCTCCCGGTGTCGCCAAATACTGTAGCAGGCCGGCCGCCGCCCTTCACCACTGCAACTCTGCCGACGAAGCGATTGAGTTCCCCGGAGGCACGCTTGCCAGGAATGAAATCAATGATTACAATGATATCATTGATGGCGAAGGTATGGAAATGGCGAGCATCACGATTCGCAATTTGGAAGAGCCTCTCAAGGGCAAGCTCCGCGTCCGGGCCGCCCGGCATGGCCGGTCGATGGAGGAGGAGGCGCGTCAAATCCTGCGAGCGGCGCTTGCTGAAGGAACGCCGGGGCCCGCCAATCTATTTGACGCCATCCGTCGACGCATTGATCCCTTGGGTGGAGTGGATTTGGACATCGCACGGGCAAGGTCGGTGCGCGAACCGCCGAGCTTCGAAGAGTGATTGTGCTCGATACCAACGTTCTATCGGAAACCCTGCGTCCGCGACCAGCGGACACGGTACGACGTTGGATGGCGGCACAACCGGCTCCCACCCTTTTCACAACGACAATTAGTCAAGCAGAAATTCTTTACGGCGTGGCCGTGCTGCCCGTGGGCCGTCGCCGTGTCGCTCTGCAGGAGGTGGTTGTCGCGATATTTGACAAGGAATTTTTCGGGCGGGTACTTCCCTTCGATAATTCCTCAGCACAAGCATTTGCCGAAATCGCTGCGACCCGTCGGCGATTGGGACGACCGATCGGCGATTTCGACGCTCAGATCGCCGCGATCGCGCGCTCCCGCGGTGCAGCCGTTGCAACTCGGAATGTCGATGACTTCACCGATTGCGGCATAACGGTGATCAGTCCATGGAACCAATAGAAATAGAAATCGATGAGAGATTTTCGGTGATTGCCGCTCGCCCGGATCTTTTGCGACAGCGTCCGGAATCACAAAACGATCGGTGAGCAGAATGGCTGAACGACCCAATCACGGCCGCATCGCCCATGGCGGCAAGGCGATCTACGGCGCCCGGCTCGGCATCCTGATGCTGGAGGCGCGGTTCCCGCGCATTCCGGGCGACATGGGCAATGCGGAGACGTGGCCGTTCCCGGTGCTCTACAAGGTGGTGAAGGGCGCGTCGCCCCAGCGCGTGGTCAACGAGCGGGCGAGCGGGCTGCTCGATGCGTTCCTGGCCGGCGCGCGCGAGCTGGTCGAGCTGGGCGCCGACGGCATCACCACCAATTGCGGTTTCCTCTCCCTGTTCCAGAGCGAGATCGCCGGGCACGTGGGCGTGCCGGTCGCGACCTCGAGCCTGATGCAGGCGCCGATGATCGCGCGGGTGCTCCCGGCCGGCCGGCAGGTCGGCATCCTGACGATCAGCGCCCGCACCCTGACGCCGGAGCACCTCGCGGCCGCCGGCGTGGACGCGCACACGCCGGTCGCCGGCACCGACGAGGGACGCGAGTTCACCCGCGCCATTCTGGGCAACGAGCCGGTGCTCGACGTCGCCGCGGCGGAGCGCGACATCGTCGCGGCGGGCGAGGCGCTGGTCCGCCGCCATCCGCAGGTCGGCGCCGTGCTGCTCGAATGCACCAACATGGCGCCCTACGCGAGCACGTTGCGCGAGCACCTGCGCTTGCCGGTCTACGACATCTACAGCTTCATCACCTGGTTCCACGCCGGCCTGAAGCCGCGCGAGTTCGGCCATCCGGCACGCGCGCCGCGCGAGTGGCGGGACTGACGGGGGCGGATCGCCGCTGCAATCGCCACCTGGTCCGGTGCGGCCGATGGCCGCCGCGCGACCGGGAAACGCCGGTTTCCCAGTCACTTCGCCATTGGTCTACTTGCCGTATATTCGCTATAGTGCCATGAACGACGGCATCCACAAGACGTCGATCAGGCGGAGGAAACATCGATGCACAAATGGCTTCTCGCGGCGGCTGCGGCGGCCGTCATCATGGCTCCCGGCGCCGGCATGGCCCAGCAGCCGATCATCATCAAGTTCAGCCACGTCGTGTCGCCCGACGCCCCCAAGGGCAAGGCGGCGGTCCTGTTCAAGGAACTCGCCGAGAAGTACACGAACGGGAAGGTCAAGGTCGAGGTCTACCCCAATTCCTCGCTCTACAAGGATAAGGAAGAGCTGGAGGCGTTGCAGCTCGGCTCGGTGCAGATCCTGGCGCCCTCGATCTCCAAGTTCGGCCCGCTCGGCGTCAAGGAGTTCGACGTCTTCGATCTGCCCTACCTGATGACCGACGACGCCCACGCGCGCGCGATGTATGCCAGCCCGATGATGGCCGACATCGGCAAGAAGCTCGAGGCCAAGAGCGTGCTGCCGCTCGCTTATTGGGACAACGGCACGTACGTCTATACCTGCAACAAGCCGCTCGTCATGCCGGAGGACTTCCGCGGCCTGAAGATGCGCATCCAGGGCTCGAAGGTGCTCGACGCGGTGGCGCGCGAGCTTGGCGCCATACCGCAGATCATGGCATTCTCCGAGCTCTATCAGGCCCTGCAGACCGGCGTCGTCGACGGCGAGGACAACGTGCCGTCCAACATCCTTACCCAGAGGTTCTACGAGGTGCAGAAGCACCTGACCGTGTCCAATCACGGGCGGCTCACCTACGCGCTGATCACCAACAAGAAGTTCTGGGAAGGCCTGCCCGAGGACGTGCGCACGCAGGTGGCGCGGGCGGTCAAGGAATCGAGCGCCTTCTTCGACGAGACGGCAGCCAAGGACAACGCCGATGCGCTGGTGAAGATCAAGGCGTCCGGCAAGATCGAGGTCCACGTTCAGACCGAGGCCGAGAAGCAGGCCTGGCTCAAGAAGCTGATGCCGGTTCACCAGGAAATGCAGAGCCGCTTCGGCAAGGCCTTCATCGAGAACATCTACAAGTCGTCCGGCTTCACGCCGGCGTCGTGAGGGTCTCGTTCGGTTGAGATAACGGACGCCAGCCGCCGCGACGCGCGGCTGGCGTTCGCGCATGTTACGAGAACAAGGCGAGCCGAAGCTCGCAGCGCGAGGGGAAACGCGTGCTTGATCGCATCCTTGATCGGCTCGAGGAGTGGATCATCGCCACTCTCATCGCCG
>Ga0193751_1000395_pt1 | contig 35303 bp, 32 predicted proteins | sample L1c2metaG_FD_143050 | JGI IMG/M metagenome (GOLD analysis project Ga0193751, IMG submission 143050) | Soil microbial communities from a riparian zone of the East river system, Colorado, United States - L1c2 | ecosystem: Environmental > Terrestrial > Soil > Riparian zone | place: USA: East River...
CTTTCTCACTCCCACGATTCACCTGCTAAGGCTTACATGCAACAAAAGGCGGGTCCGCAATGCGGACCCGCCTTTTGTTGCATCCGGACCTTCGCGGTAGGATCTTGGGAGACGAGCACCGTGTCGGCGTGCTGGACCTTCAGAGCAGATGCGCCAAGTGGAGGGCAGTCGTAACCGTAACAATCAGCAGCTGAGCCAGGCAGAAGGTGCCCGCAGCCACCGCGGCCGCACTTAACGGGTGAATCCTCCGGGACCGCCGCGCAAGCTTGCGCACTGCACTTGTCAAGAGCACCGTGATCATCGCACGCAGTCTTAGGCCCGACGCGCTATCGCAGCAAGCGGTCGGTACGCGGGGATCGCACTGGCCGCTGCCGGTCGAGGGGCCGCCGGCGTGGGGCGGTATCGAACCGTTGTTGGGGCCGGCTCGATCGCGGCAATGCAGACTGCCGCATGTCCGTGGCCGTCTGGATCGACCAACCGATATGCGCCCGGACGCCGAAGCGGCATGAGTGAACATGGCAGGCCGCAGCGAGGGCACAGCACCATCCGTGAATGTTTGGTCATTGGTTCTGGCGAGGCAAACATCATCGTAACCTCCTACTGCCACCGGCGTTATGCTATTACACATCTCGGTGTGACAACAGAAGGCACAGGGAAGAAGAGCATCGCTCACCAATGAAGACATGAGTGTTGCTCTAATAATCCTCGCTTCACCTTATGCATGCTCGTAAATGCTCTGGTTTATGGCAACACATGTGACGAACTGGCGGTGGTTGGGCCGCAACAGGGCCCGGAGTACCGCCGGCATACGTTACGTGATAACAGGCTGCCCGATGGGGCATGGGGCATCCCCACCGCAACAGCACCATCGCGCGCCCATCATTCGGGTGGGGGCAGGTCCGTGCGGCCCGTCCACTGAACCGCCGCCGGGTCCTCGATGAGTTTGCGCTCGAGCGCGATCTCCCGTACCCGCGCCATGCCGATCATCGAGTCGTCGCTAACCAGGATCCAGTCGGGGCTTTCGGGAGCGGCGTGGATTGTGCTCGCTCGGTATGCCTGCAACGTTTTGGTGTTGAGGTAAATGCCAATCGTCCCCATATCGTCCCCCTTTGGCAACAGGCCCCGGCGTACATTTCGTCAAATACCCCCGGCAGGGCTCGAACCTGCAGTGGCCGACTTAGAAGGTCGGTGCCTTGTCCAGTTAGGCGACGGGGGCCGGCACTGGCGAAGGTGGAATTGCGTCTCCGGGGGTCGAGTATACCATCGGGTTAGAGTGGCCACCTTGGAGCTACGGTGACGCGGATGCCGGCGGTGGCGTTTAGAACGACGACCTGTGTCCGCCGGTTGCGCTGCTCGTAAAGCAGATCAACGCTGCCGGCTCCGACTCGCAGGTTCCGAATTTGCACCTCTTCAAGCCAATACGGGAGCTGTGGACGTACGACCGAGAGCTCATTGGCGGCAGCGCTTGGGCGCAATCCGAGGATCGCCTGCAACAACAGCGATATTGCGCCCGCTGCCCACGCCTGCGGTCGGCAGGCCACGGGATACGGAACGGGCGCGTGGTGCGCGGTGCGTGGGGTGCCGCAAAACAACTCCGGCAGACGATAATAGTCAAATGAACGCGCCGCGTCGAAGAGCGCCGTCGCTAGCTCCGTAAGCTCGCTCTCCCTCCCGTACTTCTTGAACCCCATGGCCGCAATTGAGTTGTCGTGCGGCCAGACACTTCCCAGGTGATAGCCGAACGGGTTAAAACGCGGTGAATCGCTGCTCAGCGTCCGTATGCCCCAACCGCTGAACAGGTCGTTCCGGAGCAGGCCATCGACCACGCGACTGGCGCGGGCCGGTGTGGGAACGCCCGTGTAAAGCAGGTGCCCGGGATTCGAGCTGCGCGACGTGACCTGGCGCTTGTCGCCGTCGAGTGCAAGGGCGTAGAAGCCCTCCTCCATCCAGAACTCGCGATTGATGCGCTTCCTCAAAGCAGTCGCCTCCAGCCCGAGTTGCACCCCTAGGTCGTTCTCTCTAAGGGCCCCCATTACCGTCGCAAGGCCACGTTTCGCGGCATAGAGGTAGCCTTGCACTTCGACAAGGGCGATCGGCTGCTTGGCGATCTCGCCGTCGCCGTCGACAATCGCCTCCCCCGAATCCTTCCACCCCTGGTTCAGCAACCCGCGCTCGGACTGGCGCTCATACTCCAAGAACGTGTCCCCATCACGGTCGCCATAGTCTCGGGCCCAATTAAGCCCCGCGCGGATGGCTGGGAGCAACTCCCGCAGCAGCCCGGTATCGGCGGTCCACAGCCAATACTCCGCCGCGAGGAGCAGGAACAACGGAGTGGAGTCGATGCTTCCGTAGTACAGCCCGAACGGGACCTCACCTGTCCGCGCGGTCTCACCCCGCCGGATTTCGTGCAATACCTTTCCTGGCTCCTCGTCCCGCCAAGCGTTGACCTCGCGCCCCTGTTTGGCCGCAAGCACCAAGAGCGTCTGCCTGGCGATGCTGGGATTGAACGAGAGCGTCTGCAACGACGCAATTGCGCTGTCCCTGCCAAAGAGGGCGTCAAACCACGGCGTGCCCGCGGCAAGATAGCCACCGGCTTCACCGTCGTTCCACAGGGTTCGCAGGTCGCTGAGCGACTGACTCAGCACCGTGTTAAACAACTCGTTGCTGGTAAAGACGCGTGTGCCGTGGCGCCGCCAGTCCTCGTATTTCTGCCCGAGCGTGGAAAGCAAATCATCGTCTTTGCGTGCCGCCCGGGCGGTACGGCGCAGGGCGCTTGCGGTTGGACTGATCGTCAGACTGAGTTCGGACGCCCTCCGTGGATTGAGGGCAAGGCGGAAGACCGCGGACCGATCCGAAAGGAACTCCGGCTCCCTGGAGAACTCCACAAACGTCCGCATGCGGACGCCGTCTCGCCCGGTATATGCGAACGCTATCGAACGGCGGCCGTGCTCAGGCGCTTCGAGCGTCCCTCTCTCTGAGCGAAGCAGACCGCGGACCTCAAAAATGTCCGCGAAATCAGCGTCAAAGGTATACCGGAACTCCAACGCAATCGGATGGACGTGAAAGCTTGTGACGAGCAGGCGTTCCTCGAGAGCCTCACCGATCGCCCGCTGTCTTCGAACCTCCACCACGCCGCGAGGGAGCTCGTGATCGTCAGCAGTCCGCATCGAAGGGTTCGTATACACCTGCTCCGCGCCGAACCCCAGCGCCGCTGTTGTCAGAAGACGAACGGGGGTCATTTCCGAGAAGCTAAACTCGTACCGAGACAGGTAGCGGGTATCATCGCGATACAGCCCCAAGCCGGAGGCGTTGCTCAGCGGCACGTCCCCGTTCGTGTCCATGAGGAGAAAGGTGCCGTTGTGACGGATCACCAATGCGTCGCGGATGTCCTCAATCGACATCGGCTCCGCGTCGGTCGTGGGCGTATCGCCGGCGGGCTTATCCGGATGGCTCGTTCCACCGGGTGCCGTCTTGCGGCCGGGGCGTCGGTCTGGTGGCATTGGCTACCGCTGGCCAGGATGGGGCTCAGAGAGGCGTGGTTTCCTCAAGTCTAACCTCCGAGACCTGCTCGGGGGACATCTGCCACTCAGCCGCTCGGACGTTCGCGTCGAGTTGCCCAGGGTGGGTGGCGCCCGCGATGACGCTGCCGACGGTTGGCTGCGCGGCCAGCCATGCTATTGCCAATTCGAGGACTGTGTGGCCGCGTGCCTCGGCGTAGGACTCCAAGCGTTCGAGTCGCGTATAATTGGCGTCCGTCAGCGCGCGCTCTGCCTGCCGTCCGCCTTCTGCAAGACGCGCGCCGGCCGGCGGCGGCTCGCCCTGCCGGTATTTGCCGGTTAGAAAGCCGCCCGCTAGGGGCACATATGGGAGCATGCCAAGACCGTATTTCGAACAGACCGGCAAAATCGCCTCCTCGACACCGCGCTCCAGGAGATTGTATCGATTTTGCGCCGACACGAATGGCGTGAGGTGCCCTGCTCGTGCGACCCACTGCGCCTCGACGATTTGCGCCGCGCTGAAGTTCGAGCAGCCGATATAGCGCACCCGCCCGGCCCGCACCAGGTCATTGAGCGCACGCATCGTCTCATCGATGGGCGTGTCAGGGTCTGGGAAGTGAATCTGGTACAAGTCGATATAGTCGGTCTGGAGACGCCGCAGACTGTCCTCGACAGCCTGGAAGATGTACCGACGGGAGGCGCCCGACGTAAACGGCCCCTCACCCATCGGCCCCCCGAATTTGGTGGCCAGAACAACCTCGCGACGGTGGCTTTTGAGGGCCGAGCCGATGAACTCCTCTGATAGCCCGGTTGGCCCATACGTATCCGCCGTATCGATGCACGTGATCCCCAAATCGAGCGCATGGTGAATGACCGCTGCTGTCTGTTCGCGATCGCAACGGCGCCCGAAGTTGTTGGCTCCGAGACCGACAACCGATACCTGGAGACCTGAGTTGCCCAACCGACGGTATTCCATGCATATCTCCCAAGAGGCTTGTGGGTCCTCCGATCCTGTTTACGGTTGCGCGATGGTGGAAACCTCCGCCACCTCGGCGTCGGTCAGGCTCCACTCGATGGCGCGGACGTTCGCTTCTACCTGCTCGGGTGTTGTGGCGCCCGCGATAACACTGCCGACGGCCGGCTGGGCGGCGAGCCACGCGATCGCCAGCTCGAGCACAGTGTGTCCGCGAGCCTCTGCGAACTCTTCCAGCTTCTGCAGCGTCGCGAAATTCTCCTGAGTCATGGTCCGCTCAGCCATGCGTCCTCCAGATGCCAGGCGCGTTCCCTCGGGCGCAGGCTCGCCCCGACGATACTTGCCGGTGAGGAACCCGCTCGCGAGCGGGTAGAACGGCAGCACCCCGAGACCATATTTCATACAGGTGGGAATCACCTCCGCCTCAACAGCGCGGTCCAAGAGACTGTATGGATTTTGGGCCGAGATGAATTGCGTCGTACCGCCGGTCCGGGCGGCCCAATGCGCCTCGATGATCTGCCAGGCGCGAAAGTTCGAACACCCTGTGTACCGAATCATGCCGGCGCGCACGAGGTCGTCGAGCGCGCGCAGTGTCTCGTCAATCGGTGTGGCGGAATCTGGGAAGTGGACCTGATATAGGTCGATGTAGTCCGTCTGCAGCCGGCGCAGGCTGTCCTGCACGGCATTGTACAGGTAGCGGCGCGAGGCTCCCCGCCAGAGCGGCCCTTCACCCATAGGTGAGCCGAACTTCGTGGCAAGGATGACGTCGCGGCGGTGAGCCTTGAGAATCTCGCCGATGAACTCCTCCGATCGTCCGCTGGGCTCCCCCGGAGGATATGAATCGGACGTGTCGATGCAAGTGATGCCGCAGTCCAGGGCCTTGCAGAGAACCGCCTCCGTCTGCTCGCGGCCGGTCCGTCCTCCGAAATTGTTCGTGCCAAGCCCAATCGCGGACACGACCAGTCCTGACTTGCCAAGATTGCGATACTCCACGGCGAACCAATCCTCCGGGCTCAGGGACGTGAGCCCAAGTCTCTCAGCCAGGCTTCTCGTTAGCCAAGACTCTCATGGTCGGGACCAGAGCCTAGCGCAGGAGCTGAACCTCGATCGCATGCATCCGGCCCGGGACGCGGGGGTCAGGCTCAACACGAAAGCTCACGTTTTGGCCCACTCGGAGCTCGCTGAAACGGGCGCCTCTTAGACCCTGAGACGTAAAGAATACGTCCGTTGTCGTCCCGCTTGGCTTGACGAATCCATAGCCGCGGTCGCCCAGAATTCTGGACACCGTGCCTTGGACCGGCCGGCCCACGTCACGCACCTCGACCGGCTTTCCGCCCAGCAATGAGAATGCGCTCTCGGCTTGGTGGGCGCCCTCGGCTACTGCTGCCGCAACCTCAGCGATCGCACTACTGGCCGCGGGGGCCCGAACCTCGCGAATCGCACGCTCGAGCTCCTGCAGCGCTTCCATGAATCGTCGGACGGCCGGCTCCGTGCGGAATCGTGGCAGCGCTCCGTAGGCGACGCTAAAGGCGACAAACGCAGCAGTGACGGCCTCCGCCTGACCCTCCAACTGGCCGCGCTGTGTTCCTTCGCCTTCAAATAATCTCCCCCAAAGCACGACTGCGCCATGAAGCGACCCAATCGCTTCCTGCGTGGCTTGGACAACCGGAGAAGGCGGCACGAATAAACCCTTTCGGCCCGCGAGTGCGACCTTAGTACATGACGCCCTAACGAACTGGCAAGCCGGGAGTCGGCGTCGTGACTGGAGTTGCGAGTCTGGATGGCGACGACGCAGGTGCAATTGTTGGTACGGGTAGTACCGGCGTGACGACAGCAGAAGCTGCCGCTGCCGGCGGCGCGACTGACGCCGGCCCAGGTGGGCGCGCTGTTGGCACAGGTGTCGCCGTCGTGGTGGCAGCGGTGGCAGCGGTGGCAGCAGTGACTGGCGGCGGATTCGTGTCCGAGAGCACCACCGACGAGACGAGTGACAGATCTGCGGCGTACACCTCCTCCAGCGTGATCTGTCGGGCAAGCCCTGAATACGACCCGGAGGAAGTGTAATCGACGGTATATCGGGACGCGCTGCCCTGTCCGCTGGCTGCGGCTGTGAGGTTAGTCAGATTCAGCGAGATCCATGCCCAATCGTCGATGAGCAGCGTTCCGTCGTCACGGGGGCGTGCTGGAGCCCACGAGCCACCAGAGTACTGAACGTAGTTCACCACTTCATGCTCTTCCTGGCCGCTCGCGGTCTGCTTCGTGTAGAGGGTCACGAGAAATACCGTCGGTGCTCCGCCAGGCCCCTGCGCCTGATCAGCGCGCGCCCACAAGTGGACGCCCGGTCTCGAGCCATCAGCCAGCGGGGGAAGCACAAGCGACAGCGCATCCTCGTCAGAAAGCGATGCGGCCGTCTGGGCGATAACCGCGCCCGGTCGCGTCGCTGTCGCGCCGCCGGCAACCGTTGTCAGTATGGCGAGGCCCGCTAACCATCCACCTTGCATGCTCATCTTCCTGAGTTAGTCTAGCCGCGGCAGATACAGCGCATTCCGCCAGGCTATCCAGGCCCAGACTAGTCTATCCGCCTACTCGAATTGTGCAAAGAGATGCGTTGACAGGGAGGACGCCCGGTGCTACATTTTCCAACTAGAACGGACGTTCCAGTCTACTGAGGTCGGGGCGCAGCCATGAAAACCAAGCAACTGTCTCCAAAGCAGCGGAGCATCCTGGCGTTCATGCGGGATTTCGTTGACGAGAATTCATACCCTCCGAGTATTCGCGATATTCTCGGCGGCTGCGGCATCAGTTCGACCTCGGTTGTCGATTACAATCTTCGGGCGCTGGAGCGGTTGGGTTATATCCGGCGTGACCGCGAGGTCTCGCGAGCCATCGAGCTACTGGACGGCAAGGGAAAGCGATCGAAAGTAGTTTCCATTCCGGTCGTGGGTCAGATTGCTGCCGGCGCTCCCATCCCAGTCCCAGGCTCAGGAGCGGTTGACGATCCTGATGACACCGTGGAAGTCAGCGAGGATGTCACGCATGGCCGCGCGGATGTCTTCGCGGTACGCGTGAAGGGCACCTCGATGATCGACGCGCTGGTTGGCGACGGCGACTTGGTGTTGCTCCGGGCTGCAGAGACGGCCGAGAACGGCGAAATGGTCGCCGTGTGGCTCAAACGCGAGAACGAGACGACGCTCAAGTACCTCTATCGCGAAGGGAGCCGTGTCCGTCTCCAGCCGGCCAATAGCACGATGCAGCCGATCTACACGGACGCTGCCAACGTTGCCGTGCAGGGGAAGGTGATCTCAGTGATTCGTACCGTCTGACGTCCGTTGATGTCCGAACCCGTCCTCCAGGTTGATAACCTGCATTGCCACTTCGCCACCAAGGAAGGGCCCGTCAAGGCCGTTAATGGCGTGACCCTGACGCTCGAGCAGGGGAAAGTGATGGCCGTCGTCGGTGAAAGCGGTTGCGGCAAAACGACTCTGGCACTGGCAATACTGCGGCTCCTCCCGTTTCCGGGCCAAATCACGGACGGCAGTATTCAGTTCGAGGGGCAGAACGTCCTGGGCATGAGCGAGGCAGACTTGCGAAGGCTTCGTGGCCGCTCGATCTCAATGATCTTCCAGGACCCGGTGAGCGGACTAAATCCCGTCCTGCCGGTCGGCAAGCAGGTCGAGGAGATCCTCGCGAGCCATCTCGACATTCCCAAGCGCGAGCAGCGCGCCCGCGCAGTCGACCTGCTACGGCAGGTCGGACTCCCGGAGCCGGAGCGGATTGCCACTCAGTATCCCTTCCATCTCTCGGGCGGTATGTGCCAGCGGGTAATGATCGCGATGGCGACAGCGTTAAACCCGAAGGTCGTCATTGCCGACGAGCCAACATCGGCGCTCGATGTCACCGTGCAGGCGCAGATTCTCACTGAGCTCGAGAACCTGCGACGACAACGCGGCACATCGATTCTGCTCATTACCCACGATCTCGGCGTAGTCGCACAGATGGCAGACGAGGTCGCCATCATGTATGCCGGCTCAGTGGTGGAAACTGGAACGGTCGCGTCGGTATTTCGCAGCCCTCGACATCCGTACACCTGGGCGTTGTTGTCGACGCTCCCTCGCATCGACAGCGAGCGCTCGCATCTCCGGGCCATCCCAGGATCCCCTCCCAGTCTGCTCAATCTGGGAGAGGAATGTCCGTTCCTGCCACGCTGTTCAAAAGCAATGACGCGGTGCCGTCAAGAACCTGCTCCAGCGCTCGTCGAGGTGGACGCAGGTCAATGGGCAGCCTGCTACAACCCAATCTTCCAGGGTTGGCAAGCGACTGACTAAGGCGTCCGAGCCGGTACCGTGATGGGCGTCACAGCCCGATTGGGCGCTGTCACTGCCGCTCCCGCGACGCCGGCGGCAGCGGCTGGCGTAGTTACGGGCGGTACAAGAAGCGTGGGGGCACCCACGGCAGGGTTTATGACCACCGGCGCACCGGACGGGACCGCGGCCCCTCCGGGTGCGCCAGCGGCCGCGGCTGAAGCAGGGGCGACGCCCGTGACCGGCGCCGATGCGGGTACTCCGATCGGTGCTACGGCTGCCGGCGCTGCCCCCACGGCCGGGACGCTGGGATTGGCTCTTGTTGCCGGTGCTGCGACCACTGCTGAGGGAACTGTCGCCTGGGCCGTAGCTGAGGCGGTGGACGCAGCGGTGGCTACCGCGGCGGTAGAACCCGCGCGGCTTGGCAGAGGCACGCTGATCGTTTCGCCGGGCTGTCCGCCGGCTACGTTAGGAGTGAAACCTTGCGCCGATCCCGAGTTGCTCGCTACTGCTGGTGGCGGCGGGCTCACTGGAGCAGCGGCAGCCGCGCTCGCCGGCGCTGGGGTGCTGGTCGGGGATGCTGTCGGTGTCGCCGATGGAGTCGGCACACTCGTGGGAGTGCGGAGAACCGCTGCGGCCGTGGCTGTCACCACAGCGGTAATTGGCCCAGAGCTCGTTCCGGTGTCACCCTGTTGGCGTGTCAGCATGTGCGCGACCCCCGCGCCTAGGAGAAGCGCGGCTATTCCCGCGGCTGCCCAGCCGGCGAGATACCACAGCGGCCGGTTGGCGCCCCGTTCCCGCATAGGAGCCGGAGAAATCCCCGGCGCTGGCGACGCCTCGAGCTGTTCCTGCGAGAGCGAAAAGGATCGACCCGCTGGCAGCTCTGGCAGCAGGCTGGTTGCAGAGGCGATCGTCCGAAGCTCTTCCAGTTCAGTGCGGCAGTCCGCGCAGAATTCGAGATGGTTCTCCATCTCAAACCGTTCCGGCGGGGACAGTTCGTCGTCGAGGTAGGCCGAGAGTTGGTCGCGCAAGCGGGCATGTTTCCCGCGTAGAAATCCAAGTGTCATAGTCGTCGCTTAGTCTCCCAGACTTCGCCGGTGGCCTATGTGGCCATTCACATCTGGGTCTCCAACGAATGAGCCCAGTTACGCCTCTTCATCTTGGTGACGAAATCCATGTGGCAGATGTTCCGCCTCGGCGCTCAGTATCTCGCGCATTCTCGATCTCCCTCTGCTGATGCGCGATTTCACGGTTCCCAGCGAGGAGCGCGTTACCTCAGCGATTTCGTCGTAGTGGAGGCCCTCCACGTCACACAGAATGACCGCCAGCCGCTGATCGATGGGAAGTTGGAGTAGCGCACGCTCAATGTCGCGTCGAGCCTCAGCGTGCAAAGCCTCATCCTCAGGACTGGGGCCGTGCGCTGGCGGAGTGAACGGATGCTCGGGATCATCGAGCATTGCGTCGAGGGAGCCGCCTGGTTTCCGTCCCCTCCGTCGGAGCTCGTCGTAACACGCGTTGGCTGCGATCCGAAGGAACCACGCGCCTATGTGGTTACCCTGCAGTATCGCACCCGCCCTGTAGCCCGCAAGGAAAGTCTCCTGTGTCGCGTCCTCGGCCGCCTCTCGCCTGCCGAGCATTCTCAGGCAGAGGTTGAAGATGGCCGGCTGGTACCGCTCGACAAGCGCGTTGAACGCGTCCAAGTCACCGCGTCGCGCGCGTTCGATCAGCCATTCCTCGTCAGCGTGACGGGCCACCATCTTGGATGCTCCACTACGCACTCGGGATCACGGCAGGGGCAAACAATGTCCCATTGACTCTGGGGCCGGGGCGGTCGAGTCTCCCTGAGCGGCCATTGTAGCAAAGGAGTGATATACTAGCTGTGAAATTTCCACCGCTTTGGCGCAGTCCTGAACCCACGTTTGTCGGGCGCCGAGACCGGGCGGTCACCCCAGAGGTCAAGGCGTGGACGAAGACATAAGCCGGCGGCCCGCCGCCGCGGGCGAGCCACAAGTCGCGAGCGGGCGCGAGTATTCCCCCTTCCAACCACCGGACGATATCGCTGTCGCCACGACCTCGCAGGCGCCGGATACGGACGTTGAGCAGGGCCAATCGCCTGGCGAAGCGGGGCAGGGTGCGGACCCGCTGGGGGAGCTTCAGCCACCGACCCCTGGAGGCGAGCGTAACCGGGTCCTCGGCGGCATACGCGAGCTGGTCGAGACCATCATCCTGGCTCTGATCTTCTTCTTTGCCCTCCGCGCCGTGGTGCAGAACTTCCGCGTTGAGGGTTCGAGCATGTTCCCGAGCTTCGCGGACGGTCAGTACGTACTCGTCAACAAGGCCGTGTACACGCATATCAACCCCCGCGCGCTCCCCAACTGGGTGCCGCTCGGTGGAAGCGCTGGCCCGGTGCGGTATCTATTCCATCCGCCTGAGCGCGGTGACGTTATCGTCTTTCATCCACCTCCACCCAACGACCCGCATCGGGACTTCATCAAGCGGGTAATGGGCGTGCCAGGCGACACAATCGACATTCGTCAGGGGCATGTATACGTCAACTCGGCGGAGCTCAGTGAGTCCTACATCCGTCAGCCGACGTTGCCGATTAATGTTCGGTTCGCGCATGCCGTGCTAGGTCCAGGTGAGTACTTCGTCCTCGGCGACAATCGTGGCAATAGCAGCGATTCCCGGGCGTGGGGGCCAGTGACGGCCGACGAGATCGTCGGACGCACCTGGCTTGTCTACTGGCCGTTCAGCGCGTTGAAGGTCGCACCGAATCACTTTGAGGCTGCCCCAGCGCCCGCTCCGACCACTCCCTGACGGCGAAACACCCTGCCTGCGGCGCCTCTCCGATCCGCGGCGCTACGGCGACGGACGCAGGTAATCAGACACCGCCCAACCACCTGCGTCGAGTCGCCACCAGGTATGGCCGTCGGTATCGCGCGGACCATCACCGACGATGGCCCTGGCATCATCGGGCAGGCAGGTAACGACGGGCGTATCGAGTCCGGGATCTTGGTGCAGTCGCAGGCAATCGCCGGTGCCCGTCACACTGACGGACGTCCCGACGCCGAGTTGAGCAGTATCGGCGCGAGGCGCCGGTGCACCGTCGCCTTGGTGAACGGACGAACTCGACGGCGCAGGCGCGCCGGACGGCCGCAGGTAGTCTGCGACGGACCAGCCGAGTGTGCGCAGGAACCACCACGTGTAGCCGTCTTCCTGCTTCGGCCCGTCACTCACGAATACGACCGTGCCGTCAGGGGCACACCCTACGGATACCGCGGTGACCCCGGGCTGCGCATGAACCTTTAGACAGTCGTTCGTGCCCTGCACCACGGCTGGCGCGCCGACTGCAAGTGTGGTGCTTGTCGAGACTGCGCCGGTGAGTGCCGCCGAACCCGGTGCAACGCTGTCGGTGGCCAGCAGCGTGGTGGTGCTCGGCGGCATCCGGGACACAAGATTATGGCAGCCGGCGCCCGCACACGCCCACTGATCATATGATCCGTCGGCCGCCATTGACGATGTTTCCAGCGACAGCCCTTGTGGCGGCGCGAAGGGCACCGGCGTGCGCTGACCGCCGGGCGACGTGTACAGCTGCATGTGAATGTGCGCAGATCCGTTGTTTCCGACGAGCCCCGGCGCTCCGACTGTGCCCAACTGCTGGCCGAGCTGAATTCGGTCGCCATAGCCATACGTGCGGCTGAGGATCAGGTGACAAAGCATGTAATGGAAGTCACCCGAGTCATCCATCGATACGCCTATGCAGCCATGTTCCTGCCCGGGAAGCTGCGCGAAGGCCACCGTCCCTGATGCCGGAGCTAGGGCAGGTGAGCCTGAGGTCTTACCGTCAGAGCGGATGAGGTCGAGCGAGTACCGCTCCACGCCCGTGTGAGTGCCGCCGTTGTATCCCTGGATAATGTCAACTGTAACGCCGAAAGGGTAAGGGAGATGGAGCACCTGGGCGGCCTGCGCAGGTTCGCCGCCAAGAGTGAGAAGGAGGGCCAGCGCCACCAGGTAAACGATGACAGCACGAGCCCGATATGCGGGGAGAGCCGCATCGCGCGGCGCGTGAGCGAGCAAGCAGGCCAAGCCTTCCGCTGCTGGACGCGCTTCCGTAACGCCCTTGGAAGGTTATAACCGACCGAGCTAAGCCCCGTCAATCCCGGTGGCGATGGAATCAAGATCCTGTTGCGAAATTGCCACGGACGTTGCATGAGCTCACCCGCGTGGCAGACCAAGACCGCGGGTGGCGATCACACCGCGCTGGACCTCGCTCGTTCCGCCGGCGATCGTGTACGAGACGCTGGCCAGATACGTGCGCTCAATACGTCCACTGAGGGCCGCCCATCGCGAGCCAGGCTCGACCTGTCCCATGAGTCCAAGTAACCCGACCGACGCGTTCGCGAACCGATGGATTACCTCAGTGCCGTAGAGTTTCGCCATTGACGACTCGTAGTTCGGGACTGCGCCCCGCGATTGCAGGAAGGCAACACGATAGCAGAGGAGGCGGGCGATCTCGATCTCGATGGTCAGCTCGGCCAGCTTGGTGCGCACAGCCGCACGATGGGTGTTGCCACCGTTACCTCTCGCGTCCCGCGCGAGAAGGGATGTGAGGTCCACGAGTTGACGGCGTGTCCAAGTGACGCGATTAATGCCCGAGCGCTCAAAATCGAGAGTTGTCGTTGCCACGTACCAGCCGCGGTGCTTCTCGCCGACGAGATTCGCACGTGGAACGCGGACATTGTCGAAGAAGACCTGGTTGAAGGCGTGTCCGCCCATAAGGTTGACGAGTGGCCGAATCGAAATGCCGGGCGTTCTCATGTCCACCAGAAAGTAGGAGATTCCGCGGTGCTTTGGAGCATCTGGGTCGGTGCGGGCGAGAAGGATCATCCAATCGCCGCGATGCCCCTCGCTGGTCCAGATCTTCTGGCCGTTGATTACATAATCATCCCCCTCGGCACTGGCACGCGTCTCAAGCGAGGCAAGGTCAGAGCCAGCGCCCGGCTCGCTAAAGCCCTGGCACCAGAACTCCTCGCTGCGCGCAATCGCGCTAAGGTGCTGCCGCTTCTGCTCCTCGCTGCCCCAGACCATCAACGTGGGCCCAACGAGATTCGGGCCGAAACCGAAGCCGAGCGGTGCCCCCGCATAGGCCAGCTCCTCGTTGTAGACGAGCTGCGCCATCGGGCTCGCCCCGGCGCCCCCGTATTCCTTTGGCCACGCGAGCGTAAGCCAGCCACGCTCCGCGAGACGCCTGCTCAGCTGCTGGCTGAAGGCAAACTCAGCGTCAGACTCGCTCTCGCGGTCGTTACGTACCGTCCAATCAGGCGGCAGTTCCTGCACCAGGAACTCGCGGACCTGCAGCCGGAACGATTCTTCCTCCGGGGTGAAGCGGTAGTCCAATTTACCGGCCTTGGAACCGCGGTGGCCTTCGCGCGACGAAGGCGGCCGGACCCTCCTGTGCGTCTTCGGTCGACTGCGCAATGACCATGGCACTCTGCGCAAGGTCGAGCGCCTGATCAAGCCCCACATCGAGGCTGCGATATACGAGCCGCTTGGCGAGCTGGATCGCGACCGCGGGACCCTCTGCGAGCCGCCGGGCGAAAGACTGCGTTTCACGTAGCAAACTCTCGACCGGATAGATGCGCAGGACGTAGCCGATTCGCAGCGCCTCTGCGGCATCGAAGAGGTCTCCGGTCCAGATCAGTTCGAGCGCCTTTTGAAGTCCCACCAGCCTAGGGAGAAAATAGGCGCCGCCATCACCGGGGACGATGCCCATCTTCACGTACGCCATGCCAAAGCGGGCCGTCTCTGCGGCGAATCGGATATCGGCCATACTGGCCATATCCATTCCCGCGCCCACGGCGGCTCCGTTCACCGCGGCGATGTAGGGTTTGTCGAGCAATTGCAGCGCCCTCGGAACCTGATGAACGCTGTATCGGAGACTGTTGCGAAGCCCGGCTGGAGCGCTGTCGCCCAGCAGAACCCCCTTGCCAGCGACCTCCTGACCGACGTCCATGCCGGCGCAGAAGCCTCGTCCCTGCCCCGTCAGCACAACGGCGCGAACGGCCTCGTCCTCACGGGCCGCCTCAATCGCTCTCGTCCACTCGTCAAGCATTACGCGCGTGAAGGCGTTCAACCGCTCCGGGCGGTTCAGCGCGATGGTCGCTACGCCGTCCTGGACGTCGTACAGGATTTCCCGGTGCTCCATGGATCGCCCTCCGATTGCGTAGGCGCCATTCTAGCATCGGCCCCGAGAAGTACGCGGGATTCTGAAACAGTGCGGTTTGGCGCACACGAGCGGTAATCGAATCCGAAGAGAGCAACAGATTAGTGGTAGGTCAGCGATTCAGGCGGTCTGACGAGATTAGCTGGGCGTTACTCGCAGCTGATTGATCACCCGTCTCACGCCGTCAATCGCGGCAGCAACCTCGGCGGCGCGCTTCTTGTGTGCGTAACTGCTGGCTTCGCCACACAGACGAATTCTGCCTTCGATTGAAATAACGCCAAGATCGCGGAGTGCATCTCCGGCCTCCCGGCCGAGCCTGCCACGAATGGTTTGTTCGAGAACTGTATCAATCCCCGCAACTGTGGTCGCCATCGTGGCTGCCTCGCTCTGATGATCCCGCTGGGACCGCCGCGCCTCAGCGTCAGCCGTATTTTAGTTGTGACTCGTGCGCCGCCGCATAACAGTGGAGTACCGAGGGCTTACAAACCTCTCGCAAATGTTGCAGGAAGGACGGTGCCGGCACTATTCTTGGCGTGACAGGAGCGCACGATGGCATTGGTCAATAGCGCTTGGCGCGAGGGCGAGTTCGTGCCCGCTGGGGCCGAGCCGGGCCTTACCAGGGGATTCTCTTGGCGTAATGCCACGGAGGTCCGGACAGCGTCACAGGTCGCCCGCCAACGATTTAGCTATCCGGCTCCAAACGAGCCGGACTGGAAGACCTACACGAATGTGCCGGACCGCACCCTGGGTGTTCGAGACGGTTCCGGCTCGTTGGTATTTCCCGATATCGTGGTTATCCACTCCCAGACAACAGAAGTGCAGCTCGTCGCGGAAGTCGAGACGGTCAGGAGCCTCGAGGAGGAAAATGATCTGGGGGAGAAGTGGCGGGCATTTGCATCGGTTGGGCCGCTGTACGTGTTCGTGCCGATCTCACATCTCGACAGAGCGCGCGCCAAGCTTCACGAGGCGAAGGTGAAGTTGGCTGGGCTCCGTGCGTGGCGCTACATGGCCGGCATGGACTTTACGGATGTCGTGGACGTCCGGCCGTAATCGCCGCCTCGTGACTAATCGCGGCCAGTGCCAATACTCGCACGTCCTCCGGTATCGCCACAGCGGTAAGACCAGGTAGAGGCGCTACAGGCTCGTTCCTCTCCAGCTCGTCGACAGTGACCCACCGAATGGTTGGATCGGACTGGGAGGCTAGAGAGTCGAGTGCCCCGATAGGCCGGCAGAAGTAGATCAGGTCAATGTGCTCGTGTTCGGTTATGCCGTCCGTCGTGGGCTCGACGAGAATAACCACGGGCGGTGCCACCACCCGTAGGTTGGTCACACCGAACGTCATTGCGGGAGACAGAAGCTCCGTCTGAAGGCCGCACTCCTCCTCGATCTCACGCAGTACCGTCTGCACCGGATCCTCGTTGGGCTCGATATGCCCACCGAACGGCAACCACAGACGGTTCTTGCGATGCCAGTGGAGTAGGACCCTGCCCGGCTTGACGACAAAGCCAGTAGCAGTCAGATGTCGATCCACGGCCTATTCTCCTGCTCGCGGCTCCACCGACCGCAGCAGCGGGAACAGAATCACCTCCCGAATAGACGTCTGGTTCGTGAGGATCATCACCAGCCGGTCGATCCCCACTCCCAGCCCCCCTGTTGGCGGCATTCCATGTTCGAGAGCGACCAGGAAGTCTTCGTCGAGCATCTCCGTCTCCTCATCGCCTGCCGCCCGCTCGCGCGCCTGCTCCTCGAAGCGCCGCCGTTGTTCTATCGGGTCGTTGAGCTCGCTGTAGGCGTTTCCGACTTCAAACCCACCGATAAAGGCCTCAAAACGCTCGACCAACCTCGGGTCCTCTGGCTTCTGTTTTGCAAGCGGCGACAGTGCCAGCGGGTAATCGAAGACAATCGTGGGCTGGACAAGGTGAGGCTCCACGAGCGTTGAGAAGACCTCGTCAACACACTTACCCCATCCCCCGCCCGGTGGGGGGGCCACACCGATCTCCTCCATTCGCCGTCGGAGCTGTTCCAGGCGTGGGTATTCCAAGAAATCGATTCCCGAGTACCGCTGGAGTTCATCTCTAAAGCTCGTGCGCCGCCACGGCGGTCTGAGATCGAGAGTCGCGACACCGCGATCGACCAATGGGCTGCCATGAACCTCAACCGAAACGGTGGAAACAAGCGATTCCAACATCGCGGCGACGTCGTGATAGTCGGCGTAGGCTTCGTAGCTTTCCATCATCGTGAACTCAGGGTTGTGCTTCGTTGAGAGACCTTCATTGCGAAAAATGCGCCCTATCTCATAAACCTTGTCCATGCCGCCCACGATGAGACGCTTGAGATGCAACTCTGTCGCAATACGAAGGTATCGTTGTTCGTCAAGTGCATTCAGGTGGGTGACAAATGGTCTCGCGGCGGCGCCGCCGCTGCTGACTTGGAGCACCGGAGTCTCCACTTCGATGAAGCCCCGGTAATCCATGAAACGACGGATCCCTGTGAGGATCCGGCCTCTGGTGCGAAAGACCTCGCGAACCTCGTCGCTGGCGATGAGGTCGAGATAGCGTCTCCGGTGGCGAATCTCGACGTCCTGAAGGCCGTGCCACTTCCCCGGCAGCGGTCGCAACGCCTTGCTGATCGGCTTCATTCCTTCGACGCCGATTGTTATCTCGCCGGATTTGGTTCGGAATAAGGCTCCCTGGACGGTAATGAAGTCTCCCAAGTCGAGGTCCCGAAGAAGATCGAAACCCTCGCCAAGCACGTCACGCCGCAAGTGCGCCTGGAGACGGCCACTTCCGTCGAGCAGGTCGAGAAATGCCGCTCGACCCATCAGCCGCATGCCCACAACCCGACCCGCCACACGAGCGCGCGTCGACCCCTGGGCGTCGGCGGTGGCCTCCCATTCCTCGAAGGCGCGCACCGCCTCACGTAACGTGACGTCTCGGTCCACTCGAGCAGGATATGGGTCAAACCCCTGCGAGCGAAGCCGTTCTAGCTTCGCGACGCGTTGCGCACGCAGATCGTCGCTGTGTTCCGCCATAGAGCTGTTCGAATAATCCTTCAGAGCGGATCCAGGAACAAGCTGCAGCTTCATCCTAGGTGATCGATGTGTTAGAATCCGGCAACGATGACTGGTCCACCCCGGCGTCCCCCCCCGGGCCGGCCTCCCGATCGACTTTCAGACAGGCTCTTCGGTCCGGCCGACCCTTCCTCGAATCTGCTTGTTATCGCTGTTGTGATCGTTGCGGTCCTGGTCATCGTCTGGGTGCTGTTCCTACCGCCGTTTCTCCTCGTTCGAGGGAGCGTTGAGCAATCCGCCGGCGAGGGGTACGGGGTGAAGGTCCTAGGCACGGTGCCGGCGCTTCCTCCTGGCCTCGCCCCCGCCAGTCGCTACTACCAGGTTGTTGTGAAGAAGAACGCCAGTGGCGAAGTCAGCATCAGCCTGCCGCTCATCGATCCAAAGAGCTCCAATCGAGCGCTGAGTTTCTACTCCTACCAGGGAACCAGCTGGCAGAGGGTCGCGCCGGCGCAGATAGGACAAGACGGCGTTTCGGCGCAAGGGCAGATTCAAAGCCTTCCCGGCAACATGATTCTGCTCAAACGACAGGCTGGGTCGTCCCAGGTATACGGCTCACTGCCTGCTGGCAAGACGCTCGGGCCCCAGGCGGCGCAACAAATCACAGTTCTCAATCCCTCAGGGTTCGTTCCGGCGTCCGATGGGAGCATCAAGGGCGATCAACCTCCTGCAGTGCCTGGCGCCCAGTACGACGTCATCCCGGCTGTCGTCGCGTTGGAGGGTGACCCTGCCCAAGCCCTGAATGACATTCTCGCTTCGCCTGATAAGGAATCCGCACATCTTGCGTCGTTAATTAGCCTCAGCAACAAGCAGGGAAACAACGGCGTCGAGCTCGATTACCTCTCCCTGCTGCCGCAGGGGCGTCAGGCCTACTCAGACTTCGTGGCCGTGTTGGCGCAGGAGTTGCACAAAAACCGGCGTACGCTGGGCATCGAGCTCCCCGCCCCGATTCTGAGCGGAAGTGGCTGGAATACCGGTTCGTACGACTGGAGTGCCATCGCCAGATCGGCCGACTACGTCAAGCTCCAGCCCGACCTCGATCAATCGATCTACCGCAAGCAGATGCCCGACCTGCTCAAGTTCCTGTCCTCTGAGGCTGGGGTGGATCCACACAAGCTCGTGCTCGTGACCACTCCGTACAGCATTGAGAAAGGCGACAAGAATACCAGGGCCCTATCCAGACTCGAGGCGCTGAGCATTGCGAGCCAAATTCAGGTGGAGAATCCTGATCAGGCCGCGGCCAATTCGAGTGTCACCGTTGTAGCACCGAACCTCGATCACACGAGCGGGGGCTCGGGGCTGGTCTGGGACAGTTCAACCGCGAGCGTCGGGTTCGTCTTCAAGGTCGGTGACGCGACCCACCAAGTGTGGATCCAGAACGTATTCAGCGAGGGTTTCAAGCTCGAGTACGCGGCGCTGAATCACCTTGGTGGAGTTGCGGTTGATGATGCCTCCAACGACCCGGCCATTGCCGATCTGTGGCCGGCGGTGGCGCAATATATGTCCGCAGGCTCTCCGCTGTTGCAGCAGCCAAACCCGCAGTTGCTCGTTCCGAGTTGGCTTGCGGACGGAAGGCCGCTTCAATCTGACGGAAAGACGGTCTTCTCCTGGCAGACACCAACCCAGGCCGGCCAACATACCGTCTCGCTCATCGTTGGCGACGGCGACGTCCGGGTTATTGGCAGCCGGCAGTTGCTTCTCAAGGCCGGCTTGGCCACGCCCGTGCCGGGGGGCAACAATGGCGGCCTCGTCACGGCCACACCTCGTCCCGCCCCGCCGACTGCTTCGCCGACGCCGCGTTAGTCCCCGTAATCTATGCGCGTCATCGCGGGTGAGGCCCGCGGCCGTACTCTGAGGGCTCCGCACGGTCTGCGGACGCGTCCAACGTCCGATCTTCTACGCGGCGCCATCTTCTCAATGCTGGACTCGATGGGGTGCAAACCGCTCAGGGTGCTAGATTTGTACGCGGGGAGCGGCGCGCTCGGAATCGAGGCGCTCAGTAGAGGTGCTCAATGCGCCGATTTTGTCGAGCGTGGCACTGCCGCCTGCGCCATCATCCGAACCAACCTGGAGCGCACCGGTTTCGCCGGTCGAGGACGGGTCTTCTGCCTTCCGGTGGTGAGGTCGCTCGAGCGCCTCACAGGTCCCTACGACCTGATCTTCCTCGACCCGCCGTACGTCGATCGATCCGTGGAAGAGGTGCTCGCTTTGCCATCCGCCGTGTTGCTCTTGGGAAAGGATTCATTCTTGGTGTACGAGCACAGCCGGCGCGACGCGCCGCCTCAGCAGCTCGGCATCATGACCTTGCTGCGAACGCGCAGCCATGGAAGCTCCAGCGTCTCGTTCTATTTCCACACCGCGGAGTCCGCTGGGAAGGGAAGGGCCCGTGACTAAGGCGCTGTACCCAGGCCGCTTCGATCCGGTGACGAACGGCCATATCGATCTGATCTCGCGGGCGACAACGCTGTTCGACGACCTCGTGGTTGGCGTGGCCGTCAGCAGCCCGATCTTTCCACTCGAGGAGCGACTCGAATTTATTCGTGAGTCCACTGCCCGTTTTGCAAACGTCCATGTGAAGCCCTTCAACGGACTAACGACCGAGTTCGCGCGGGAGGTCGGTGCATCGGTCCTGGTCCGCGGAATACGCGGTGTCACTGACTTCGAAACGGAGTTTGACATGGCGCTGATGTACCGCAAAATGGCACCGGAAATTGAATGCGTGTATCTTATGACCAGTCTTGAGCACCTCTTCGTGAGCGCGAGCCGGATCCGCGAGGTAGCCAGTCTCGGCTTCGACGTCTCAGAACTCGTCCCATCGCACGTCGCCGAGGCACTGAGGAAGAAGTACGGCGTCTCGTAACCTCGGAGCAGTGTCCCTACAGATACTGGCAGGGAGGTCCGCCGTAGATATTCTGCATCTGCTCGATCTTCTCGAAGAAGAAGTTGCGAGCGCCAGGAAAATGCCGGTTGGCGGCGGCGTGCTTGTCGACCGTAAGCACATGCTTGACTTGATCGACCAGCTGCGTGTTGCTATACCCGCGAACATTCGCCAGGCAAGAGACGTGCTGCAACGCCGCTCGCAGGCGATTGCGGAGGCCGAGCAGGAGGCGGCGCGAATCGTCGAGTCGGCGCAACGCGAGGCAGATCGGCGGCTGGCCGAGACCGGAGTCGTGCGTCAGGCAGAGGAGCGCGCTCGCCAGATCTTGTCCGATGCCGAAGCACGGGCGGCTGCCCGGCTCGCCGACACGGTCGAGCAGGCACACCTGCAGCAAGAAGAGGCAGACCGTTATGCCCTGGCGATCCTCACGCGGCTTGATACGCAGATCACGACGTTTCTTTCCAGCGTCCGCCAGGGGATCGAGTCGCTGAAGGAGACGCACGAGAACCAGTCATGACGGCCCGGACTGGGCAAGAGCCTGGATAACAACGCCGAGGGAAATCACGCAACCACCAGATTCAGCAGGCGATCCGTCCGGTAGATCATCCGCTGGACAGCTCTTCCCGCCAGTGCCGAAGCAATCCGCGGACTCTCCAACGCCAGACGAGCTGCCTCATCCTGGGACAACCCGGGCGGAACGACGAGCCGATCGCGCACCTTGCCGTCGACCTGGACAACGAGCGTGATCTCGTCTGCGCGTGCGAGCTCAGCGTCATAGACCGGCCAGCTCTCGAGGTGAACGCTGCTCCGATGGCCGAGTCGTGACCACAGCTCCTCAGATAAGTGCGGGGCACTGGGCGCCATCAGCAGAATGAGCCGCTCCAACGCCTCGCGCAGCACCGGTGGCGCTAGTCGCCGGCTCGTCTTCGCTCGCCCGAGCTCGGTCGTCAGCTCCATAAGTGCGGCGACCATCGTATTGAAACGGAAGCCCTCCAGGTCATTGGTGACCCGCTGAATTGTCTGATGGACGCGGCGTCGGACCGATCGGCCAAGGGTTGCGTCGTCCTCCAGGTTCTCCGGTGGTGGTTCAACAACCAGAGTCCAGACGCGGCCCAACCAGCGGCTCGCGCCCTCGATGCCCTCGAGGCTCCAGGGCCCCCCCTGATCCCAGGGGCCGATGAACATGCGGTAGATCCGTACGGCATCTGCACCGACCGTCTGCACGTAGTCATCGGGGTTCACCACGTTACCCCGTGACTTGCTCATCTTCTGGCTATCAGGTCCCAGGATGATGCCCTGATTGAACAGCTTGATCATTGGCTCGCCGAAGTCGAGCAGCCCCACGTCCCGCATCGCCTTTGTAAAGAAGCGCGTGTAAAGCAGGTGCATCGTCGCATGCTCGATCCCGCCCGTGTACTGATCAACCGGCGTCCACTGCGCGGCCAGGTGGGGGTCCAGCGGCCCCGTGTCATAGTGGGGGCTTAGGTAACGGTACTGATACCACGACGAGTCGACGAATGTGTCCATCGTGTCCGTCTCGCGCTCAGCCTCACCGCCACAGATCGTGCAAACCGCACGGCGGAAACCCTCGTGATACTTGAGCGGCGATTCACCGGTGGGCAGGAACTCGGCGTCCTCCGGGAGAAGGACCGGCAGCTCGCTCTCCGGGACAGGTACGATTCCGCACCGCTCGCAGTAAATGATGGGAATCGGAGTACCCCAATACCGCTGTCGCGAGATCAGCCAATCTCGCAGGCGATAGGTGATCGCAGGCCGGCCAAAGCCCTGCTCCTGCGCGTACGCCGCGACGGCAGCCCTGCCGTCCTCACTGGCGATTCCGTCGAACCGCCCGGAGCTCAGCATGACGCCCGATCCCAGATAGGCCTGTGTCAACTCGTCTGCGGCCGTGTTTACGGTTTCCGCGATGACGCGCTTTATCGGGAGACCATGTCGCTGCGCAAACAGAAAGTCTCGTTGATCGTGTGCGGGAACACCCATGACTGCCCCTGTGCCATACGAGAGCAGTACATAGTCGGCGATAAAGATCGGCACTCGTTCGTCGTTGAACGGATTTCGGCAGTAGGCGCCCGTAAATATGCCCGTCTTCTCGCCATCTGCCGCAAGACGGTCGATCTCCGTCTGCCGTCGGGCCTGCTCAACATACGCTTCCACATCCGTGCGGAGCTCCGGGACCGTAATCCTCTCCACGAGCGCGTGCTCAGGCGCGAGCACCATGAAAGTTACGCCGAAGACCGTATCCGGGCGGGTGGTGAACACCTCTACTCGCTTCGGCTCCACGTTCGGTACGTCGCGCACGTTCGGTAATTCGAGATCGAACGCCAGCTCCGCTCCCTCACTTCTGCCAATCCAGTTGCGCTGCATCATGGTGACGCGCTCGGGCCAGTCCAGCGCGTTGAAGTCGAGGAGCTCGTCGGCGTAGTTCGTAATCCTCAGGAACCACTGCGCGAGGTCTCGTTTTGTGACTGGCGTGCCACATCGTTCACACAGGCGGTCTTCCCCCCACACCTGTTCCCGTGCGAGTGTCGTATTGCAGGTCGGGCACCAATCCACCGGGGCCTGCTGGCGATAGGCGAGCCCCTTCTTGAAGAATTGGAGAAACAGCCACTGGTTCCAGCGGTAGTACTCCGGCAGACAGGTGACCACCTCCCGCGACCAGTCGAACATGGCCCCCATCTGTCGAAACTGCTTGCGCATGCTGTCGATGTTTGCCATGGTCCACCGGTACGGATGAATGCCATTTCGGATAGCGGCGTTCTCGGCCGGCAGGCCGAATGCATCAAATCCGATCGGAAACAGGACGTTGTTGCCGCGCATGCGAAGGTAGCGGGCCTTGGCGTCGGGAACCGCGAACGCATACCAATGTCCCGTATGCAGATCGCCGGAGGGGTACGGATACATCGTGAGGAAGTAGAACTTTGGTCGGGGGTCGTCGTCGCGCGTGCGGTAGAGGTCCTCGTCCTCCCACCGCTGCTGCCACTTGAGTTCAATTGCCTGCGGATTATAGTGCTCGCGCATCCTCACCTCGCCGCCATTTGCTCTGTTCCGATCCGTGGCCGTTCACGGTAATAGGTGTGTGCGGTATATGAAAACCCCCTATCCGGTATGGAAGGGGGTGGACCCTAGTCGATCCTAAGATGTAGCCGTCCGCGACTCTGCTGGTTGGGGAGGGAAGGCGCGGCCTCAGATGGAGCTGAGGGGATTCGAACCCCTTACCTCAACACTGCCAGTGTTGCGCTCTCCCAATTGAGCTACAGCCCCTCGTTCGAGCCTGGAACACGCCGATCCTAGCCCAGGCCTTTGGCGAGCGTCAAATTCGCGAAGCATCGCGCGTGGACGGCATTGGACGTGAAGTGTACAATATACCCCAACTAATAGATTCCCTTCGACTCCGCTACCGGTAAGTTTCACTGTTCCGCCCGCCTCAGGCGGGACACCTTAGATGTTTACTTCAGCCTAAAAGGGGTTCATCGATGCAGGTCTCGCCTCACGACCATGTGACCGGCAAGGAGTTCGCGGTAACGGGGTTTACTGCTGGACCGTTCCTCTACCGGCCGGAGGACGAGCGCGACGCCTGTGGAGTTGGTTTCGTCGCCGACATAACGGGCGAGCGAAGCCACCGCGTGCTTCAGACAGCCCTACGGTGCGTAGAGAATCTGACCCACCGCGGAGCCGTGGATGCTGACGCCAAGACGGGTGACGGGGCGGGCGTCCAGACCCAACTTCCGCTCAAGTTGCTTCGAAGAGCCCTTGACTCAATGGGCGTGCATGTTGGCGATGACGCAGATCTCGCGGTTGGCATGGTCTTCCTCCCGCGTGAGATTCTGGCCGCCGATCGCTGCCGAGCCATCATCGATGCCTGTCTGGAGGCCGAGGGCCTGACTACCCTTGCCTGGCGTACTGTTCCTCTCGATACGACGGCGCTGGGACGAATAGCCGCTGACAGCCAGCCGACAATTATGCAAGTTCTCGTTGGGCGTCCAGCGGGGCTGGATGAGCTCAATTACGCCAGGCACCTCTATCTGGCGCGCCGTTGTGCGGAGCGCTTGGCACGCGAAGAGGGCTACGCGCACCTGTATATTCCCTCGATGTCCAATCGAACCATCGTGTACAAGGGACTCATGGTTGCGCATCAGCTCCCCGAGTTCTACCTCGACCTAAGGGAGCCCGCCTACGAGACGGCACTCTGTGTCTTCCACCAGCGGTACAGCACGAACACACTTCCCAACTGGGTTCTCGCCCAACCGTTCCGCGTTCTGTCCCACAACGGCGAGATAAACACACTGCAGGGCAACCGGAACTGGACTCGTGCACGCGAAGCGGAGATGGAGTCTCCGGTTTGGGGCAACCGCGTCAGGGATCTGACGCCGCTCCTGCAACCGGATGGGAGCGACTCCGCTAGCCTCGACAATGCTGTTGAGGCCGTGATGTTATCGGGCCGCGACGTTCGCCACGCGATGATGATGCTGGTGCCTGAGGCGTGGGAGAACATGCCGAATATGGCGAAGCCGCATCGCGATTTCTACGAGTACCATGCCTGCCTGACCGAGCCATGGGACGGTCCCGCGAGCCTCGCATTCACCGACGGCATAATCGTCGGCGCGACTCTCGATCGTAATGGGCTCCGACCGGCCCGTTACCAGTTAACCGATGACAACCTTCTGCTCATGGGTTCTGAGGCGGGGATGGTCGAGGTCGATGCCGAGTCGGTAATCGAAAAGGGACGGCTTGGTCCTGGCCAAATGATCTGCGTCGATACCAGCCGTCGGGAGTTACTAAGGAACGACGAAATAAAGGACAGGATCGCCGCTCAGCAGCCTTACGGAACCTGGGTTAAGCGTCAACGCCTGCACCTTGATGACTATCTCGCAAACCACCCCATCGGGCACCAGCCCGATGACGTTAACGAGCTGACCAGGCAGCAGATAGCCTTCGGGTTCACTGGTGAAGAGCTGCAGCTCGTCATCCGGCCGATGGGCGGCGAGGGCCACGAGTCGACATGGTCCATGGGTGACGACACGGCGCTGTCTGTGCTGGCGAGCACGTCCAGGTCGGTGGCGTCCTACTTCAAGCAGAAGTTCGCGCAGGTCACAAACCCCCCAATCGACCCCATCCGCGAAGAGATGGTCATGTCGCTCGATACCTACCTGGGCCGGCGAAAGAGTCTTCTTGAGGAGACGGAGGCACATGCACGTCTCCTTCACCTCAACAGCCCCCTGATGACGGACGAGGAGATGGAACAGCTTCGCCGCATTGGCGAGCCGGCTTTCCACGCCATCACGGTCTCTGTGCTCGTCGATCCGACTCTCGGCGCCGAGGGCATGGATGCCGGCCTCGAACGCATTTGCAAGGCAGCAGAGCAGGCAATCGACGATGGAGCGACCATTATTGTTCTGAGCGACCGTGGCGTCTCGTCGGAGCGGGCGCCAATCCCAATGTTGCTCGCTGTCGGAGCAGTCCATCATCACCTCATTCGAAACGGCCGGCGCATGAAGGCCAGTCTGATCGCCGAGACAGGTTTCGCGCGCGACGTGCACCAGGTCGCCACACTGATCGGTTTCGGCGCCAGCGCCGTCAACCCCTTCCTTGCATTCGCGACCCTTCGCGAGTCTGTGATCAGCGGCCGGCTGAAGGACGTCGACCTCGCGAAGGCGCTCGAGGGCTACGAAGCGTCGATTGATGCCGGCATCCTCAAGATCATGTCCAAGATGGGAATCTCCACAGTGAGCGGCTACCACGCCGCCCAGATCTTCGAGGCGATCGGCCTCGATGAAGACCTGCTCGACCGCTGCTTCTGGGGCACAAGTTCGCGCGTCGGTGGGGTAAGCCTCAATAACCTGGCTCGCGAGGCGCTTGACCGCCACGCGGCGGCATATGGAATAGGAACTCCGAAGTTGGACGAGGGCGGTTATTATCGCTACCGCAGAGATGGCGAGTACCATGCCTGGAACCCGGAGATTATCAAGGCGTTCCATCGCGCTCGGGATAAGGGCACCTATACCGACTACAAGGCGTATTCGGACCTGGTTCATAGCCGTCCTCCAGTAGCGCTTCGTGACCTCCTCGATTTCGCTCCTGATCGCGCGCCCATATCGATTGACGAGGTTGAGCCCGTCGAGAAGATCCTCCCGAAGTTCGCGACTTCGGCCATGTCCCTCGGGGCACTCAGCCCTGAGGCGCATGAGACGATGTCGATTGGCATGAACAGAATGGGCGGCAAAAGCAACACGGGTGAGGGTGGCGAGGATCCGCGTCGTTTCAAGCCGATGCCGAACGGTGACAGTTCGAACAGCAAGATCAAGCAGGTTGCGTCGGCGCGATTTGGTGTGACGCCCGGCTACCTGGCGTCGGCTGAGCAGCTTGAGATCAAAATGGCGCAGGGCTCGAAGCCCGGCGAGGGAGGCCAGCTTCCAGCGCACAAGGTGTCAGCACAGATCGCGGCGCTGCGGCACACATTGCCTGGCACGCCCCTGATCTCGCCGCCGCCGCACCACGATATCTACAGCATCGAAGACCTCGCGCAACTTATCTACGACCTCAAGCAGGTCAATCCCCGAGCGACAGTGACAGTGAAGCTGGTCGCAGAGGAAGGTATCGGGACGATCGCCGCCGGTGTAGCCAAGGCGTACGCAGATAACATTCACATCTCAGGACACGACGGTGGCACGGGCGCCTCGCCGATGAGCTCGATCAAGAATGCCGGCTCACCGTGGGAGCTCGGTCTCTCTGAGGTCCAGCAGGTTCTTGTCCTCAATGACCTTCGCGGTCGCGTGATGTTGCGCAGCGATGGCGGCATGAAGACCGGGCATGACGTCATCGTCGCGGCGATGCTCGGTGCGGAGGAGTATGGGTTCGGGACTGCGGCTGCCGTTGCTGTGGGTTGTATCATGGCGCGTCAATGTCACCTCAACACCTGCCCGACCGGAGTCGCGACGCAGCGCGAGGACCTGCGGGCGAAGTTCAGCGGCACCCCAGAGCACGTTGTCACGTTCTTCAGCCTTCTGGCTCAAGAAGTCCGCGAGCTGCTTGCCTCGCTTGGCTATCGCTCCCTCGATGAGATTCTCGGTCGGCGCGATCTGCTCAAACAAGTGGTTGTCGGCGAGGACCCCCGCACCCGGTCGATCGACCTATCGAAAATGCTCGCGGACCCGGATCCTGAGCAGAAGCGGCCCCGCAAGCGAGCCCAACTGCGAAACGATCGTCCCGAGGAAGCGCCGCTGGACCATCAGATCATCAAGGATGCGGCGCCCGCGCTCGATTGCGGCACTCCAGTCAGACTTCGCTACAAGCTGCGAAACGTCAACCGCACAGTCGGAGCGGGACTTGCGGGGGAAATCGCCCATCGATATGGTGACGCCGGGCTCGAGCCTGGGACTATTGACGTCTCATTCGAGGGCAGCGCCGGCCAGAGCTTCGGTGCTTTCTGCATTCGCGGTCTGCGGCTCGACCTGGCCGGAGAGGCGAACGACTACGTCGGCAAGGGCATGGGGGGTGGCGAGCTTGTTGTCCGGCCACCAAAGGGTGCAGCCTTCCACAGCCATGAGAACACCATTGTCGGGAACACCGTTCTCTACGGAGCGACGGGTGGGACGTTCCTCGCCGCTGGTCGGGCGGGCGAGCGCTTCGCAGTCCGGAACAGCGGCGCCAAGGCGGTCGTCGAAGGTGTCGGCGATCACGGCTGCGAGTACATGACCGAGGGCGTAGTCGTAATCCTTGGTGAGACCGGCCGCAACTTTGGCGCAGGTATGTCAAACGGCGTTGCCTACGTCTTGGACGAGAGCCGCGATCTACCGAAGAGGCTCAACCCAGAGCTTGTCGGGATGCAGCAGGTCACCGCAGATGCCGACATCGTTCTGTTGCATACGATGATCAGCCGTCATTGTGACGCGACCGGAAGCCGCCGCGCCAAGGATATCCTCGAGCGATGGGATGCCTACCTCCCTTTGTTCTGGAAGGTCGCACCGCACTTTGCGCTCACTGAGGAGGGTCCGATGACGGTCGTCCACCGCCATTTGGAGAGTATAAGGGCCGGCGTCGCATAGACGACGGTACGCGTGGCGCTCGGCTTGGTCGCATGCACCCGACTTCGTTGCGCCCGTCCTCGTATTATGGAGCGCCCTATCGCCCAGCGCTGGGTGCACTCCCGGTTGGAGTGAGCACCTGCGGAGCTCCGGCCGGGACCGGTCCGGGTGCCGCCGCCGGGCTCGGCTCCGGCGCATACACCGATAGACTCGCACCGTTGTCCAGGTGTGCCGACGCCTCGCCAACTGCATGCGGTTGGGGGAACCCAATGGACCCGTGTGGTGGAAGCTGGAGGGCAATCGGCTGCCACGCCGGGCGACCGTCGACGGGCGGCGGATTGCTTATAAGCCCAAAGACAAGCTCTTCGTATGGATAGTCTGCGTACGTCAGACTGGTTGAGTTCGTGAGCTGCTGTTGCGAGTTATACATCGGCCGCGGCCACGGTAGCGATGGGTCGTCCGGATCGTCATGAGCTCCGTAGCTGGCGCACGTATCTCCAAAGCAGTGGTACGCCCAAATGGAGAAATACCAGTCCTCCACTACGTGCGGGTCGTGGCGACCGTAGATAGGGATGACAGAGGAATCGCGGTTCCAATTCTTCGCCAATAGTTGGGCACCGGCAGCGATATTCGCATGATAATCGCTTCCGATGAGCTGCTGTGTTGCCGTTGGCGTCGAGGAGATCGACATCCCGGTCGCAATTTGCATCAGGCCGTAAGCGCATCCGCTCGATATCAGCGTCGGGCCGCTCTGTCCTCTCTGTGTCTCCCAGGTCGACTGGTGCCAGCTCGTCTCTATCCATCCGATGCTCCGGAGGATCGTCGGCGGCACATAGGGGGGCTGCTGCGTGCCGCTACCGTCCGAACCGGTGTGCTCGCTGGGGAGCTCGAGTGCGGGATCAACGTGAAGGCTGGCGCTTCCAGCGCGGTTCAGAGCATCCTCAATGTCTCCCATCGCAGGCTGAACGGACGTGAATGGAAAACACGACGTACTTCGAGCGGAGGCAGTGGGTGGTGCTACAGCTCCTGACGCTCCCGGGAGATCGACCCAATACGCGCGCAGTGCCGTGAGCGTCTGAAAATCGCTCGCCGTTGGTCGCGCCGGGTCCCGGAACAGCCATTTCTGCGTCGGAGCGTCCCAAGACCAAACGGCCGTTTGCTCGAGCGTCGAGGAGCCCTGTGTACCGGGTCCGACATAGGCAACGTTGTTCCAACCAGGAACAATTTGGGCGGGACTTGGGCTCGCGACACCAGAGGGCAGTGCCGCTGCCGATTCAACGGCGATCCAATATACCTGCCCCGGAATAACCGACTGAAGATCCGAACCTTGGGGGTTGGCCGGGTAGTTTTGATGCCACCGTTGACCAAGAGAGTCCCATATCAGAACAGCCGACAGGTTTCCCGCTAGCGACGCCAGTGCGGTCGCGATGGGTCCAGGCGGGCCCGTGTAGAGGACATTGTTCCATCCTGGTGAGAGCGACGTCACAGGCTGCTGCGCCTGCATTTGCATAACACCTGTTGAAGACAACGCCAACAGCGTGCTCGCGAGCAAGATGGGGGCCATGCGATGCGCGACTCTGCTCACGGCTGCCCTACTTACTTGCACCGGGTGCGCCCGCTGGCACCCAGCCGACAAATCGAACGGGAAGAGTATCGGCGATTGAAACCAGTTTTCCCCGCTGGGTCAGGAGTGCATCGCGGGCGCTGCCGGGCTGTGCCGCGGTGTCCCCGCTGAATACGCGCACTGCGAGGTAGTGTCCAGATGGGGACCACCTCAGTGGCTGGAAGAATCCCCGCGTTGTGGGCGAAGGTAGCCGGTCGCCGGCCTCTGTGCGCAGCTGCGCCCCAGTCCCGGCCGATCCGGCGACCAATACACCATTTGGTTCCCATGCGACACCAACCATCTCACCCCAGCCGTCCGGTAATGCCTGGACGGACGAAGCCTTCAGATCAAGTAGAAATGCGCGCGACAGTGGCGTCGCCTCGGCCTGATCGGTCGCAAGATAGGCGAACCGTTCGCCGCCCGGAGAGAGAGCGAAGCCACGGGCCGTGCCGTCTGACAGGTGCTGAAGCTGCTCCGGAAGCGCGCCCTGACGAGTCCGCTGAAGATCGACGCCGTGCTCACTGAGGCGAACTTCGAGAAGCTGTCCGCTTGGCCCGTTGAGCGAAAGTGGAAAGATCCGCTCGCCGGCCCCTGCTGTACTGAGTTGAGTCCCAACTTCGCCGGACGCCGGCTGTGCCCAGACCTGCTGCTGCTGGCCATCAAATCGCTGATAGGTCACAACACCGCCGTCAGGAGCCCAAACGAGGGTGCTGCGAAGGTCAATTCCGTCGGCAACCGTGCGGCTTTGGCGGCTTCGAACGTCGAGTAGCTGGAGGCGCGCGCCGTGATCCGGATCACGTTCGTCCCGGGGCAGCATGGTGAACGCGACTGTTCTGCCGTCAGGCGAAACGTCAGCGACTCCCGCCCATCCCGACTGGTGCTCGACAACAAGCAGGAGACGGCGTACGGACGGTTTCGCCGGATCGGCCAACCAAAATCTGGTGGTCGCGCCATCCTCTGCACTGAAGATGAATGACTCAAGAGCCGCCGCCGGAGCCGCTGCCGGCAGTTGAGCGTGTCCGCACGCAGCCAGCGGCAGTAGCGCCAGTAGAGGGATCATCGGCAGCCATCGCCGATAATCCCCGCGCGTCTTCATTGCGTGACTAAATCGCAAGGCCACGGTGTCTGGTATGTCGAAAGATGTATAGCGTCAGCAGGAGCAGAATCAGGAGCGCAATCGGAACGTCCAGTCGACCTCCCCACTGCCGAATTCGCTCGTAATTCGCCCCGAGCGCGTAACCGGCCGAAGCAAGCATCAATGACCACAGGAACGAGCCCCCTGCGGTAAGTAGGGTGAAGCTCCGCAGGTCCATGAGGGCTACGCCCGCCGGCAGGCTGATGAACGTTCGGACTACAGGCACCAGCCGGCCGATGAGGACTGCAAGACCGCCATAACTTGCGAACCAGCGGTCCGATTGATCGAGGTCGCGATTTGTGATCAATACATACCGCCCGTAGCGCTCCAGCAGCGGCCGCCCACCGGCTGCGCCAATCCAGTACGTGATCCACGAGCCGATGGTGTTCCCCAGGGCCCCGAGCACCGCGGCGACCAGAAGCCACCATAGTGGAAGGCCGCCGCTGCGAACCAGGAACCAGCCCGCCAAGGGCATGATGATCTCGCTCGGGAGTGGGATCGCCGCGCTCTCAATTGCCATCATGAACACGACGCCAGGCCAGCCCATGACGACATACACATGCTGGATGAGGCCAAGGAGGAGTTGTTCGAGATGTCCGATGGTTGGCGGCTCCCGAGGTGAAGTCCAGTCGGGGAGGATTGACGCGACTAGAGACGCCGGCGGATCGAATGCTTGGATTCTGCAGCGCCGGTGCTTCCGTAGGACCGTAGCAGCGGCTCCGACAAACCGTCAAGGAGATCCGTAACACTCGTGCTATGCTGATCTCGCTTCCCTAACGAGGTATCCATGTTCTTTGAACTAGTTCGCTCATCAGGCGATATTCAGTCGCTTGCAGTCACTGCTGCTGCCATAATTACGGCGTTCGTGGTTGGAATAGGGTTTCACGAATTCAGTCATGTGCTTGTCGCCTATCTTTTGGGTGACACGACCGGACGCGACCTCGGGCGGCTCACCCTGAATCCCATCAAGCACCTCGACCCGTTCGGCTCGATGATGCTCCTGTTGGTCGGGTTTGGCTGGGGAAAGCCAGCCCCTGTCAATCCCTACCGATTGAAGACCGGTCCAACGACGGGCTGGTCGATCGTCGCGATTGCCGGTCCGCTGTCCAACTTTCTTATGGCAGCTGTGCTGGCTTCGTTCCTGCGGTTCGACCCATTTCGCTCCGCCTTGATTGCCCGCGGTGGAGTCTTGACCGGCTGGAACTTCTTCCTTGCCAACGTTATGGTCTACACCATCTACATCAACGTCCTGCTTGGCGTGTTTAATCTGCTGCCGATCCCCCCGCTGGACGGCTATCGGGTAGCGCTCAGGATACTTCCGCACGAAATTGCCGCCTCCTACCAGCGCGTGGAGCAGTACGGACCATTCATACTTATGGCCCTATTCGCGATCCCGTTCTTCACGGGATCGCGAATCAATCCCATCAGTGACGTCATTGGCCCGGTGCGTGAGACAGTTACGCGATATCTGCTCGGGGGATAGCGATCGTGACCGTTGCACGTTGGGTCTACCGAGCAGCACAGTTTCGTAAGGCACTCGCCGAGCAGGGCAAGCCGCTGGCCCGAGAAGTAATCGAGGCGTGCCTCGATCCCCGAGAGCAAGCGCTGTTTCACCAGATGTCGCGGCGTGATCAGGTGCACTCCATAAACACCGCAACCCTGGTGGCTGGCCACGCCAGCGCCTGTCCAGATCTTCTCGTCGCTGCTCTGCTGCATGATGCCGGCAAAGGGGAGCAGTCAATTTGGCAGCGTGCGCTCTACGTCGTACTGACCGCTGTCAGTCCCGCGGCGATTGCGCGGTTCGCTCGACCGGGAGGTGGTACGCGTGGCGCACTCCACCGCTCACTTAACCACGCATCCCTGGGCGCCGCACGTGCGGCCGAAGCCGGCTGCTCCGAAAAGGTGTGCCGGCTGATAGCGGGACACCACAAACCAGAATCGTACCCAGAGTCCGGCGTTCTGCAGTGGGCCGACGAGCTGGCGTAAGATCCAGTAATCGAGGTGGGCTGACATGGAGCGGGTAACAATCATCGGCACCGGTCTTATTGGCGGATCGATCGGTCTGGGGCTGAAGGCGAGCCAGCTCCCAGGCGTTGAGGTCGTCGGGTACGACGATTCTTCTTCAGCGCTTGCGACTGCGCGAAAGCAGGGCGCGATTGACATCTCCGCACGGAGCATCGGGGACGCGGTCGATGGAGCTCGGATGGTCATCATCGCAACGCCTGCACTTGCCGCCCGCTCAATCTTGCAGGATATCGCGGGGCGCCTGGCTGAGGGCGCGATCGTCACGGATACGCTCAGCACCAAAGCCGAGATCATGCACTGGGCGCGCGAGTATCTTCCGGACAACGTGAGCTATGTCGGTGGTCACCCGATGGCCGGAAAAGCGACCTCAGCAGGAGCCGCGGAGTCCGAAGCCACGCTCTTTCACGGCCGGTCGTATTGCATCGTTCCCTCGCCGGATGCCAGTGACGGAGCCGTCCAGTCCGTCGTGGGATTGGCCAACCTGTTAGGTGCTCAGCCGGTCTTTATGCACGCCGAGGAACACGATCAATACGTTGCCGCTATCAGCCATCTGCCCATGATGGTCTCCTACGCCCTTTTCAGCCTCGCTCGCGAGAGCGCGGCCTGGCAGGACATGAGACTCCTGGCCAGCACCGGATTCGCAGGTGCAACCCGGTTGGCATCCGGAGATCCGCAGATGACGCATGACATCTGCGTCACGAATGGCGAAGCGCTCATTCACTGGATTGACAGGTTCATCGAGGAGCTCAGGCGCTATCGTGGCATGATCGCCGACGATCCCGGAGAGCTGTTCAAGGCGCTTGCAGGAGCGCAGCTGAAGCGAGACGCTTTTCTGGCCGGCGCCGACAAACCCGAGCGCGAGCAGATGGACCTGCCATCCGCCTCGGAGCAGATGAGCACGATTCTCTTCGGCGGCTTCCTCACAAGCCGCTACCAGGAGTACGAGAAGCGCATGCGCGAGTCGGAAGAGCGGAATCGTCGCTGAGAGTACCTCCGGCGAGAGGGGAAGGGTTAGGACCAGACATGCAGCGGGCAGTTCGTGGCGCGGGCCGGCTACGCGGAACGATAGCGCCGCCGGGCGACAAGTCGATCTCGCATCGAGCCGCTATCTTCGGTGCCATTGCGGATGGGACCAGCGTCGTCGAGGGCTTTCTTCCGGGCGAGGACTGTTTCTCAACGATTCGCTGCCTCGAGGCCATAGGGGTTCAGTTCGTGAGACAGCCGTCGGAGGACGGTGCGTTTCAGCTCACCGTTCACGGTGTGGGCAAGGCAGGCCTCCAGGAGAGCCCTGACGTGATGGACGCTGGCAACAGCGGCACGACCATGCGGCTGCTCTCCGGCCTGCTTGCGGGCCAACCGTTCCTCTCGGTGCTCACCGGCGATCAATCGCTTCGAGCACGACCTATGGGGCGCGTGCTGACTCCCTTGCAGGCGATGGGTGCCACAGTGCTGGGCCGGGGCGGCGATCAGTTCGCACCCCTCGCAATCAGAGGTGGGAATCTCAGCGGCATTGACTACACACTGCCTGTGGCGTCAGCGCAACTCAAATCTGCACTGATCCTCGC
>Ga0193751_1000396_pt1 | contig 35294 bp, 31 predicted proteins | sample L1c2metaG_FD_143050 | JGI IMG/M metagenome (GOLD analysis project Ga0193751, IMG submission 143050) | Soil microbial communities from a riparian zone of the East river system, Colorado, United States - L1c2 | ecosystem: Environmental > Terrestrial > Soil > Riparian zone | place: USA: East River...
CAAGGCGCGCGTGGCGAGCGCAACAAGGGACCCATGCCACGCGAGTTCCCCTATCGATACATCGGCGTGCCGAAGCGCGACCTGCCGGTCAGCACGAATCGCAACGGCGCGTGAATTTCCCTTCGGCACCGCCAGTCGTCGTCACGGTCGGCCACAATGGGTACCGGCGCATTTCCAGCGAACGGGCGCGGCTTCGAATGGTCGATGCGGCAGCCGATGACGAGCCGCGGGGTCGGCCGGTGTATGATCGATGACGGCCGCAAATGTCGTATAGCGACGCCGTTGGATCGCCGTGGAAAAGCCAACAACATCGGAGGAGACCGTATGAAGACAAGATTGCAACAGTGGAAAATCGCGGGATCGGTTGCAGTTGTCACCGGCCTGCTGGCGATCGGGGGATGTACCTCGACGCAGATGGGTGGCATGGGCATGGGCAGCATGTCCGGCGGGGCAATGACCGTGACTCTGAGCGGGAGCAACGAGGTGCCGCCCGTGACCACCTCCGCAAAGGGAACCGGCACCATCACCATCAAGGACGACCACACCGTGAGCGGCAGCGTCAGCGTCACGGGAATGACGCCCACCGCGGCGCACATCCACGAGGGAGCGCCGGGTGCCAACGGGCCGGTCATCGTGCCGATGACCAAGAGCGGCGACAATATGTTCGTGTTCCCGGCCACTGCCAAGCTGACCGACGCGCAATACGCGAGCTTCAAGGCGGGCAATACGTACGTCAACGTGCACAGCGCTACCAATCCAGGTGGCGAGATTCGCGCCCAATTAAAATGAACGCGTAACCCAAGCGTCGATGCGCGACGTTCAAGGCCCGCACTTCGCGGGCCTTTTTATTTGCCCGGTTGGATTGCGATCAGCGCGGGATTTTTGGGGCCGCCCCCGCTTGCCCGACCATCGTTCGAAGGTATAACCTAGATTTTCCGGCGATCCTGCAAATCGCCGGCGGATGGGCGCCGCCATGGGCGTCGGCCGGTAGTGGCAAATCGATTTCTCCTCGAACTTTTCTCGCAAAGTTCTTCTCTTAGCCCGGGAGGCATCGTGAATAGGCTCGTTTCAATGCTTGTGTGGCCTGTCGTGGCCATCGTCGGTGCGTTCGCTTTTGCCGCGCTTGCGTTGGGTCGCGGTGAGCATGTAAGCGCGGTGTGGCTGGTCACGGCAGCGCTTTCGGTCTACTTCATCGCCTACCGCTTTTACAGCAAGTACATCGCCGAACGGGTACTGCAACTCGACGACGCCCGGCCGACGCCCGCGGTACGACACAACGACGGCATGGACTACGTTCCCACCAACAAGTGGGTCCTCTACGGCCATCACTTTGCCGCCATTGCGGGCGCAGGCCCGCTGGTCGGTCCGGTGCTGGCGGCGCAGATGGGCTTTCTTCCCGGAACGCTCTGGATTCTGGCCGGCGTGGTCGTCGCCGGCGCGGTGCAGGACTTCATCGTTCTGTTTGCATCGGTGAGGCGCGACGGGAAGTCGCTCGGCGAAATGATCAAGATGGAGCTGGGTCCCGTACCGGGTTCGCTCGCGCTTGTCGGCGTTCTGGCGATCATGATCATCATCCTCGCCGTTCTGAGCCTGGTCGTCGTCAAGGCGCTCACATCGAGCCCGTGGGGACTTTTTACTATCGCGGCGACCATACCCATCGCGCTTTTCATGGGCGTCTACATGCGCTTGATTCGTCCGGGACGCGTGGGCGAGGCATCGGCCATTGGCGTCGTGCTCTTGCTTGCTTCGCTTTATTTCGGGCGGGCGGTGGCCGCGGATCCCAACTGGGGGCCGATCTTCACGTTGAGCGGGACACAGCTTGCATGGGCTTTGATCCTGTACGGCGCTATCGCGGCGAGCCTGCCCGTGTGGCTCATGCTCGCCCCGCGCGATTATCTCAGCACCTTCCTCAAGATCGGGACCGTGATCGCGCTAGCCATCGGGATTTATGTCGTTGCACCTCCGCTGGCGATGCCGGCGGTCACGCGCTTCATCGACGGCACCGGCCCGGTATTCTCAGGGGCGCTGTTCCCATTCCTTTTCATTACCATCGCCTGCGGCGCGGTGTCCGGTTTCCATGCGCTGATTTCGTCCGGAACCACGCCGAAGATGATCGAGCGTGAATCGCACATGCGCTTTATCGGATTCGGCGGCATGCTCGCCGAATCCTTTGTCGCGGTGATGGCGCTGACGGCAGCGTGCGTACTCGATCCCGGCATTTATTTCGCGATGAATGCGCCCGCCGCCGTCATTGGCACGACTGCAGCGAATGCAGCGCAGGTGATCTCGAGCTGGGGATTCACCATCACGCCGGACATGATCACCCAGACTGCGCAGGACATCGGGGAGAACAGCATCCTTTCGCGCGCAGGCGGTGCGCCGACGCTGGCGGTGGGTATGGCGCAGATACTCGCGCAAGCGCTGGGAGGAAAGTCGGTGGAGGCGTTCTGGTATCACTTCGCCATCCTGTTCGAGGCGCTTTTCATCCTGACCGCGGTCGACGCCGGTACGCGCGTGGGACGCTTCATGATCCAGGACATGCTGGGCCACGTGTACCGGCCGCTGGGCAACACCGAGTTCCTGCCGGCGAACGTTCTCGGCACGGTATTGTGCGTGGGCCTTTGGGGCTACTTCCTGTATCAGGGAGTCGTCGATCCGCTGGGCGGCATCAACACGCTGTGGCAGCTCTTTGGCGTCGGCAACCAGATGCTCGCGGGCATCGCGCTGCTGCTGTGCACCAGCGTGCTGGTAAAGATGAAGCGCGAGCGCTATGTATGGGTGACACTCGTGCCGACCGCGTGGCTGCTCGTCACGACCCTGACTGCCGGGATCCAGAAACTGTTCCACCCCGATCCGCGCATCGGCTTTCTGTCGCTGGCAAGGAAGTTCAGCGATGCGGCCGCGCAGGGCAACCTTCTCGCTCCTGCAAAATCGATCGAGGAGATGCAGCGTGTCGCGTTCAATAATTATCTCGACGCCGTCGTTTGCGGAGCGTTCGTGCTTCTGGTCATTGCGATGTGCTTCTTTGCGGCGAAAATTTGCCTGCAAGCCCTGCGGCAGGCTCGGCCTACGGCGCAGGAAATTCCGCCGATGGCGAGCGCGCACGGAGCCCCGGCGTGAAGACAGCGCATCCTGCAGGCCCGGAAAGCGGCCCACCGGGCCTGTCGACGCCCAGCGCTGCGCCAACGCTTCAGGAGCGGGGACGGGCGCTTCGGCAGGCTTGCCGGCAAGTATTCGGCATCCCGGACTACGACCGCTATCTCGCGCATCAGGCGGAGCATCACCCGGGTGAGCCGCTGCTCTCGCGGCGCGAGTTCTATGCGCAGTCGATCGAGCGCAAGTATGGCAAAGGCGGGCCGAGATGCTGCTAGGTTAGGGAAGAAGGATCGCGGTGGCGTGCTTCGGACGACTGATCTCAGCTCGAATCGCTCGATGATTGACGGCTCACTGTAGGCCCCGCGCCTACGACGCGCCAGCGCGCGCTTACAAGGTTTACAGTGCGCGACCGATTGCGCGGGCGCGTAAAAAAGTGCAAGGTCCGCCCATCGCGTCGATTTCCGCGGAGCGCACATGCGTCGGGGAAGAACACGAAATGCCGCTCTGGCGTTGGTGATGGCGCTGGTCTGGGTTGCCGCCCCTCCAGTCGTACAGGCGAAGAGCGACGTCGAGAGCACCGTAGCGCCCCCGCCGACGCGAACCGAGACGATTCCCAAGCACAAGGCCGGGTACGTCTGGGCCCCTGGCTACTGGTCTTGGAACGAGCGCGGGCACAAGCACGTTTGGGTGCCGGGAAGGCTCCTCAGGGACAAGCGCGGTGCGCGCTGGGTTCCTGATCAGTGGGAGGAGAAAAACGGCCGCTACCACTTCACCGAAGGGCACTGGGAACCGCGGCCGGCAGGCGCGGCATCGCGACGCTGAAGGACGCGCTCGCCTCAAGAAAACCGCGAGGCTAGTGCGAATGCGCCTTGGATCGGATGATCGACGCCCAGACGGGATCTGTCGAATCGGCGATGGGCAGTGCGGATGCGGCACGGTTTTCGCGCAGGATCTCGGCGATTGCCGGCGCCGGTAGCGGTCGACTCAGCAGAAAGCCCTGCATTGTCGTACAGCCGAGACTGCCCAGGAAATCGATTTGCGCCTGCGTTTCGACGCCTTCGGCAACGACCGTGAGATGGAGGCTTTGCGCCATGGCGACGATGGCGCGCGTGATTGCCGCGTCCCCCTCGCTCTCGCCGGCATCGCGAATGAACGACTGATCGAGCTTCAACTTGTCCAGCGGCAGCCGGCGCAGATAAGACAGTGACGAATAGCCGGTGCCGAAATCGTCGATGGCGATCTTGACGCCCATCGCACGCAGCGCGGTCAGCGTCTTCAGGGCGGCGTCGAAATCCTCCATCAGCATCGATTCGGTCACTTCGAGCTCGAGGCAATCCAGCGGCACCTCCACCACGCGGGCAATCTCCCGCACGCGCTCGGCGAGCCCGGGGTCGCTGAACTGGACGCTCGAAAGATTGACGCCGATGGTGACGGCCGGCAGCCCCTGCTGGCGCCAGGCGTTGTGCTGGATAAGCGCGGTCACGAGCACCCATTCCCAGATCGCCATGATCAGTCCCGCCTCCTCGGCGATCGAGATGAAATTGCTCGGTGCGAGAAGCCCGAGCGTGGGGTGATTCCAGCGTATCAGCGCCTCGATGCCGATGACTTGGCCGGTGCTGACGTTGATCTGCGGCTGATAATGCAGCTCGAATTGCTCGCCCTCGATCGCCCGTCGCAAATCATGCTCGATGGAAAGGCGCTGCGCAGTCGCGGCGCGCATCGAGTCGTTGTAGAAAAAGAAGCGGTTGCGGCCCTCCGATTTGGCGTGATACATCGCAACGTCGGCGTTCTTGAGAAGCGAGTCGAGGTCGTCCCCGTCTCGCGGGTACAGGACGATTCCGATCGACGCCGATACGAATATCTCCTGCTCGCCGATAACGATCGGCTGGGCGAGTGTTTCGAGCAGCCGGTTGGCAGCGCGCGACGCGTCCGGCTCCGTCGCCACGCCGTTCAACAGGACGATGAATTCGTCGCCGCCCTGACGGCATACGTCGCGCTCCAGCGCCTTGCCGGGCGTGAGTCCCGCGATGTCTTCCCCGCGGAGCCCGCGGGTGAGGCGCTGCGCGATGATGCGCAGAAGGTCGTCGCCGACCGCGTGGCCGAGGGTGTCGTTGATGCGCTTAAAGTGATCCAGGTCGAGAAACATGATCGCGAACGGCGTGGCGTTGCGTCGCGCGGAGTCGAGCGTCTCGGCCAGCTTTTCGTGGAAACGTGAGCGATTCGGCAGCTCGGTCAGGACATCGAAATACGCCAGGCGATGGATTTGCTGGATCGCCCGCGTGCGTTCAGTCGCGTCCTGGAGCGTGCCGGCGACGCCCTCGACCCGCCCCGTTGCGCCGACCAGCGCCTCGCCGAGGATGTGCACGTGGCGCAGCTCTCCTTCGGGGGCCACGACGCGAACGTCTAGGCCCTGCTGCGGGGTTCCGGTCGCCAGCTTGATCAGCCAGCGCCGAAAGGCGCGGCGATCGTCCGCGTGTACGAGCGCGTGAATCGCGCCCGGCGTCGGGTGAAAGCGGCGAGGATCGACGCCGAGAATATGAAGCATCTCGTCGGAGCATGCGACGCGATCGGCGGCACGCTCCCATTCCCAGCTGCCGACATGAGCGATCCGTTGCGCGCGGATGAGCTGCTGCGCGACGCTGCGGCTCGCGTTGATTTCGCGCTTGGAATCCTCGTTTGCCGACTCGAGCCGCCCTTGTGCCTCGACGGTCTGGCGATGCGCGTACTTGAAGTCGCGGATGAGCCACTGGAGAGTGCGCCACCAGGTCCCTCGGAGAGTCGATTTGGGGACTGGTGCTGCTCCAAAACGGAGCAGCACCGCATGCAGATCCGTCAGCACATGCGCCAGCCGGGCGGCCATGATGCCGAGGCCAATGCCACAAAGGACGAGCGCTCCCAGCGCAAACTGCAGGGCCGACAACAGCCCGGCGTAGAACAGCGGCAGCAATGCGGCGTGGGCGAGCGCGACCACCGCCACGGCCTGACCGACGAAGCTCCGGACAAACACGGCGCGCGAAGCGGTCCAATCGGGGCTTTTCCCGCCCTTGGAGCCGGCCGTCGGTTTCGATCCTTCGCTCATTACCGGCTTCCTGGCTCCGTTGGGGAAACGGTGCTCTACAGGCGAGCACCGCCGGCCGCAACCGCGGCGCGGTCCGAATGTTTTGCAAGTAGCGTGCCAGGAAGAGAAATGCTTCCCGGCGAGGAACCCGGCCGGACGGGACCCCAGCACCCGATCGCCCTAAGGCACTTAGTGACGTTGAAACGGCCCCGGGCGCGCCATATATGGTCCGACCTCACCGGGGCGTCACAGTTGCAAAACGATCCCCGCAGGCGTACGGGGCAGGTCGAAAACACCGGTTGTATCATGGCCGTTCCAGCGCCTGTCGGCAGCGAACCCCTCGTCGCCCGGGCTTGCAAAGGATCTTTCATGACCGTCTTCGGCAAGGGTGTTCGGCTCGTAACGCTGTGCGCGATCGTGCTCACGATGCTTTCGGGCGCATGCACGACCCCGGCGCCGGGTGGATCGGGGATCGCCGCGTCCGGCTACGGGCAAATCGCGGCCGATCCGCTGCGCACCGACCAGGACAGGCGCGCGGACGAGGCGCGCAAGCCGGTCGAATTCATGGAGTTCGCGCAAGTGAAACCCGGCATGCGCGTGCTGGATGTCGCCGCAGGCGGCGGCTACACCACGCAATTGCTCGCGTTGGCCGTCGGCGGCGACGGCAGGGTATGGGCGCAGACCGAGGGTCCGGCGCCGTCGCTGCAAAAACGCCTCTCCGAGCACCCGCAGCCGAACATCGTTCCCGTCACTCGCTCGTTCGAGGATCCGGTCCCGGAGGGCGCTTCGAATCTCGATCTTGTCACGATCGTGATGAACTACCACGACATCGCTTATCTTCCCGTGGATCGCGCGCGGATGAATCGGCGGCTTTTCGACGCGCTCAAGCCCGGCGGGCGCCTCGTCCTCATCGATCATTCCGCGAAGGCGGGAACCGGCGTCAGCGCGACCAAGACGCTGCATCGGATCGACGAAGCCGTGGTGCGCGAGGAACTGCGTCAGGCGGGATTTCGGCTCGAAGCGGAGAGCAATTTTCTTCGTGTGCCCGCCGACCCGCGCGACCAGGCATTTTTCGACATGCGCACGCCGACCGACAAATTCGCGTTGAGATTCGTAAAGCCTTGACGCCATCCCGCATCGGTTGACGCCGCGCGCCACGCGAGCGGATCGCACGAGCGGGCTTGGCTTCGCGCCCGCGGCTCCTACCGCATATTCCCGGTGTGTCCCAGCGAATAGCGCCCGGGTTGCGGCCAGACCGTCAGGCCATGCGGCTCCTTGCCGACCGGCACGCTCCTGACCTGGCCGTTTCCCGTGTCGATCGCGTATACGACGTTGTCGAAGCGGCCCGAAAGCCACAAGGTCTTGCCGTCTTCGCTGACGTTGCCCATGTCGGGGCTGCCTCCGCCGGGAATCGGCCACGTCGCTTCGACCTTGCGCGTCGCGAAGTCGACCACCGAGACGCTGCCCTTGCCGTGCGGCCTGCCATGGATCTTGTTCGAGCCGCGATTCGAGACGTAGAGTTTCCTGCCGTCGCGGCTGGGATAGAGCCCATGCGTGCCGACACCGGTCGCGATGAACCCGATCTCCCTGAATGCATCGCCGTCGATAACGAAGACTCCGTCGGCCATCATGTCCGCGACGTAAAACAGCTTGCCGTCCGGGGAGACACGAATGTCCTGCGGCATGCCGCCCTTGGAAAGCTTGAGATAGCCGATCACCTTGCGCTCGACCAGATCGATCTTGGCGAGCGCCTTGTCGAACTCGCAGGTGAAAATCGCATAGCGACCATCGATCGTGAAGTCGGCGTGGTTGATGCCGTCGCACTGCGGCGTCGGAAGCGAGAACTGCAGCTTCATGGTTTGGGGGTCGCGAAAGTCGAGCCGCTTGAGCGCCTCGGCTACTACGATCGCCGATTGACCGTCGGGACTGAAATACATGTTGTAGGGATCGTCGACTTTGACCGCGGGTCCGGGCTTGCCGGTCCTGGGATCGATCGGCGTCAATGTGCCGTCGGTGCGCCCCTCGGCGTTGTTGGCCACCCACAGCGTCCGCAAATCCCACGAAGGCACGACGTGCTGGGGGTTGACCCCGACCCTGAAGCGGTCGACGACTTTCATTGTCGCCGGATCGATGACGTAGACCTCGTTGGACGCGACGTTCGGAACGTAGACACGCGAGAGCGCGCCCGCGACCGACGAGCTCAGGTGGCCGGCGGCCGTTTCGCTGTAGAGATTGCTCGAGTCGACCACGGGCGGCATGCCGCGAACGGTCGTGACCACGGGCTGCGCGGCGCTCGCGGGCGCCGCGAAGAACGGACACGCGATCGACAAAGTAATCGCCAAAGCAAGCGATTCAAGACAACGGTGGTGCTTCACTGATGCTCCAGAGGCGATGCGAAAGAGCGAACGATACGCTACTAACGCCGCAGTGATGCCTTGCGGATTGCGTCGACGGTTTCGCGAACGATCGCATCGACGCCAAGCTGGCCCAGCTCGGCTGAGGCGCGGCGCGGATCGCCGTAGACACCGTCTCCCCGATCGGGGCGCGCCGGCGACTTGAGGAGGTCCGCTCGCACAAGGCGCGGGTCGACGGCGAGCGCAAGCGACGTATCGGCGAGCCCTGCATGCGTTCCGATTTCGTCGTCGCGATAGCCGGCACGGCGCAGCGCCTCGACGTATGCTTTCTGCGTCGCGTCATAGTACTCGACGATGGCGTGCGCGCGAATCGGCGTCGCCGCCCATTCGCGGTTGAGGCGCGCGGCAACTGCGGACTCGTCCTTCTGGTAACCGCCGTGATCACCGAGAAAAACGATGTCCCGGAATCCGTGCAACTTGAAGCTGCGCGCCGCGTATTCCAGGACGCTCTCGAACGTCGCATCGGGCACCGTGATCGTGCCGGAAAAACGCATGTGCGCGGTCGGCGGGTTGATGCTGCCCTCGGGAACGTACGCGATGACCGGCGCGACTACTGCGTTGCCCAGCGAGCGGGCAATCTTCTCCGCCAGAGCTTTCACGCGTACGTTGTGCTTTCCCAGCGCCATATGCGGGCCGTTTTGTTCGGTGCCGCCGATGGGCACGATGACTGTGGTCTTGCCGGATCGGATCTGCCCGGCCAGCTCAGTCCAGGTGAAATCGTCGACGAATACCGAAACCGGGGCCTGCGCGAATGCAGCTGCGCTCGCGAAGAGCGTGAGCAACAGGATTCGAATCGTCGCGGCAGTCATTGGCGCATCTTAGGCGATCGATGGCGATCCCCACAAGCGCGTTGCTTACTCAGTCTTACGGAAATGGTCGACGAGCATTTCCGTCACGATGCTCCCCTCGCCCGCGACAGCGGGAGAGGGGGAAGGGGTGAGGGTGAGCCTGCCTGCAACCCCTCATTGTCGAACATTTCCGCAGAGCTCAGAGCGTTTGTTAACCGCGAATTTGCGGCGATGATGCTGTAAAATCGCGCGTTCGCCGGGCGAATGCTCGCGTCGGCGCGCGACGTGGCGTTCTTAGCGGATTCAAGATGCGGATATTCAATTTCAGCGCGGGTCCCGCGGTGCTCCCCGAGCCCGTCCTTCGCGAGGCGGCGGCGGAGATGCTCGACTGGCATGGCAGTGGCATGTCGGTCATGGAGATGAGCCATCGCGGCAAGGAGTTCATCGGCATCGCCGACAAGGCGCAGTCGGATTTGCGTACGCTGCTCGCCATTCCGAACAACTACAAGGTTTTATTCCTGCAGGGGGGCGCGATCGCGGAAAACGCCATCATCCCGATGAACCTGCTCAAGGAAAAGTCAGCCGCGGATTATGTCAATACGGGTGAGTGGTCGAAGAAGTCCATCAAGGAAGCCAGGAAATACTGCGCCGTGAACGTCGCCGCATCAGCGGAGGACAAGAAATTCACTTACGTTCCCCCGCAGGAGAGCTGGAAGCTGTCCAAGGGCGCTGCGTATGTCCACGTGTGCACCAACGAAACGATCGGCGGTGTTGAGTATCACTGGACACCCGACACCGGCGATGTGCCGCTGGTCGCGGACATGTCGTCGCACATTCTGTCACGGGCAATCGACATTTCCCGCTTCGGCGTCATTTATGGCGGCGCGCAGAAGAACGTCGGACCCGCGGGCCTGACGCTGGTCATTGTGCGTGACGATCTGCTCGACCAGGCGCTCCCCATCACCCCGTCGGCTTTCAACTGGAAGGAGCAGGCGGAGGCCGATTCGATGGTCAACACGCCGGCCACATACGCGATTTACATCGCAGGGCTCGTCTTCGAATGGCTCAAGGGCCAGGGCGGTGTTCCCGCTATCGAAAAGCAGAACATCGCCAAGGCGGCATTGCTCTACGATTTTCTCGACCGCTCGGATTTCTACTCCAACCCGGTGCGCAAGGAGGATCGCTCGCGCATGAACGTGCCTTTCCGGTTGCGGGACGAGTCCCTCGACGAGGCTTTTCTGAAAGGCGCAAAGGAGCGCGGCATGGTGCAGCTGAAGGGACATCGGGCGGTGGGCGGCATGCGGGCGTCGATCTACAACGCGATGCCGGTCGAGGGAGTGCGCGCGCTCGTCGAATACATGGGCGAATTCGAGAAGCGCCATGGCTGAGACCAAGTATCACGTCCTTACGCTGAATCAAATCTCCGGCCAGGGATTGCATCGTCTGCCCGGTTCGCGTTACACCGTGGGCAAGAACGTCGATCGTCCCGATGCGATTCTGGTTCGCTCTCACAACATGCTCGACATGGCGATTCCGCCGAGCGTCAAGGCGATCGGCCGGGCCGGCGCCGGAACCAATAACATCCCCGTCGCGGAAATGTCGCAGCGCGGCGTGCCTGTGTTCAATGCGCCCGGCGCCAACGCCAATGCGGTGAAGGAGCTGGTTTTCACCGCGCTGTTGCTGGCCGCTCGCAACGTCGTGCCAGCGCTCGGGTACGTTGCAGGGCTCAAAGCCGATACTCGCGACCTCGAAAAGCGGGTCGAAGACGGCAAGAAGCAATTCGCGGGCGTCGAGCTTCCCAATCGCACGCTCGGGATCATCGGGCTCGGCGCCATCGGAAGCCTCGTCGCCGACACTGCGATCAAGCTCGGGATGAAAGTTATCGGCTTCGATCCCGAGATCACGGTCGACGCGGCGTGGCGGCTGCCATCGAGCGTGCGCAAGGCCAATAGCATCGATGAGCTGCTCAAGCAATCCGATTTCGTCACCCTGCACGTCCCGCTTGTCGACGTCACGCGCAAGCTTATCGATGAAAAGCGCCTTGCGTTGATGAAATCCGGCGCCGCGCTGCTCAACTTCGCGCGCGACGCGATCGTCGACGAAGATGCGATTGTCGCTGCCCTGCGCGCGCATCGGCTCAAGTATTATCTGTGCGACTTTCCCAGTGCCAAGCTCCTCGGCGAGCCGGGTGTCGCAGCGCTTCCCCATCTGGGCGCATCGACCGTGGAAGCGGAGGAGAATTGCGCCGTGATGGTCGTCGATCAGGTGCGCGAATATCTCGAGAACGGAGCGATCGCCAACGCGGTCAACTTTCCCAACGTGGATATGCCGCGGGAATCGCCTTATCGGGTCGCGATCGCCAACGCCAATGTTCCCAACATGCTCGGGCAGATTTCCACGACGATGGCGCGCGCCGGGCTCAACATACACAATATGGTGAACAAGTCCCGCGGCGAAATGGCGTACACGCTGGTCGATGTCGACAGTCCGATCCAGCCTGCCGTCGTCGACGCGCTATCGAAGATAAAAGGCGTGCTCTCCGTGCGGGCGATACCCGCGGAGCAATCCTAGATCCCGCCGCCGATTGACGATATGGACAAAATGGAGCGCTTTCCGGCCCTCGGATAACACGTTGTCCATCCGCCGCGACGTTCGGGGGAAAGCGCTTATCTTGCGATCGCCCCGGTAGGGAACCACTTGCGCGCGAGCTTCTGCAACGATTGCGCGAAGGATTCGGCCGCGGGGGAAAAAGATTGGCGGCGCTTTCGCAGTATGCCGATTCTCCGTTTGAGCTTGGGATGATCGATAACGCGGCAGGCTAGATCCGAAGCCGTCCTGACTTCCAGCGCGGAAGACGGCAGCAGGGTGACGCCGAGCCCGGCGCGAACCATGCCGATAGCCGTGGACATGTAAGCCGCTTCGTACGACGGTGTCGGATGGCGCCCATGCGAGGCATAGGCGTCGTCGAGAATGCGGCGGACGCTGCTGTCGCGATTCATGAAAATCAGCGGCCCGTCGAGCAGGTCCTCCAGCGCGATTTTCGCCGCTTTCGCCAGCCTGTGCCGGTGCGGAAGCACCAGCACCATCCTGTCGGTTGCAAGCGAAGTGAATTCGATGTAGGGGTCGCTGATCGCCGAGCTGCTGACGCCGAAATCGACCTCGTCCGAGCGGATCATTTCGACGATGCGCTCGGCAACAGCGTCCTTGAGCCCGATCGAAATTCCCGGAAAGGATTTCTGAAAGTCGGCGATTGCTCTCGGCAGCAGCGTCGACGAAATCGAAGGCAGCGCAGCGACGGTCACGCGGCCCGTATTTTTCTGCGAGATGTCGCGCGCCCGCGCCGCGACTGCCTGCAGGTCGGTCAAGACCTTGTCTATGACCGGAAGCAGATCGCGTCCCACCTGAGTCAACGTCACCGATCGCGTACTGCGATCAAAAAGCCGCATCCCCAGGCACCCTTCGAGCTGGTTGATCTGGGCGCTCAACGCGGGTTGCGTCGCGTGCAGCGCGCTGGCCGCCTTGGTGAAGCTACCGAGATTGCCTATCGAGACAAATGCGCGCAACTGCCGGAGAGTGATATTCATAGGCTGCGCCTCGAACGTCTCCTTTGCGTTTGAGTCTTCGAGCCCGCGACACATTCTCTCCCTGCGCCGGCTCTTGTCCAAGCGAAGCGATTCGGTTGTTCCTTGCGCATGAAGCCTGTTGCGCAATGCCGGACATTCATATTGTTATTGGATTAATCAGATCAATTTTAATTATTTGTATTATAGGCGGTGTTCGTGTGAAATGTGAATCGGCCCTCTAAGACAGAAAAAGATGACGCGCCGATCTACTTTGGAGGAGTAAGTCGCATGTTTTCCCATCAGCCAGACCGGGTTTTGCTCCCGTCAGTCGCGGTTGCCATATTCTTGTCGTGTCTCGTTTTTTCGGGTGCGGCCGACGCGCGCATTGTGAGAATCATCGTCGACACGACGATATCGCCCGCCTTCAATGGCCGGTCATTTGGCGCTGCCGGGCAATACGAGGCGCTCGACGCTCTGATTGCACAGGCACGGGCAAGCAACGTTTGCACGTTCGGTGCAGCTCATCAGAGTTGCGATCCGGCCGCGCCGTAGCCATCCACCACCTCTCAACGATTAAAGGCGCTACACCATGTCGATACAACCATATCTTCGCCGCAGCGCGATCGCTGCGCTGGTCTTGGGGCTGACCGTCGTCGGTTCGCCGGCGAGCTCGAAAGTTACGAAGCTCACCATCCTGAGCCGCGAGTCGCCAACCTATAACGGCCAATCGTTCGGAGCGACCGGGCAATACGAAAAGATCATCGGCACGGCATCCGGCGAAATCGACCCCGCCGATCGCCGCAACGCGATCATTACCGACATCAGTCTCGCGCCGCGCAATGCGAACGGCAAAGTCGCCTATACGGCCACGTTCACACTGATCAAGCCTATCGACACTTCGAGGGGCAACGGGGTGCTGTTCTACAACGTGGTGAATCGAGGGAGCCGGAATTTCCCCTACAGTATCGGTGGCGATCCGGGTGATGGATTTATGCAGAACCGGGGATACACTCTGCTGTGGAGCGGGTGGCAGGGCGACGTCGCGCCAGCCGCGAACAACGGCAACGAAACCGTACAGGTGCCCGTCGCGAAAAATCCGGACGGCTCGCCGGTGACCGGACCCGTGATCTTCCGTTTCTGGAACGAGCCCGCAGGCACGAGCACCGTTGCGCTGACGTCGATTCCGCCCGGCGCATTCACGAACAACGTCTACCAGCCGGCGACGCTCGACACCGCGCAGGCGCGCCTCGAGACACACAGCGCGGAAAGCCCCAACGGCGTCACCGGGGCAATCAACGTCATAGCGAGCACGGACTGGGCTTGGGCCGATTGCCGTACGGTGCCGTTTCCGGGGACTCCGGATCCCACGCGCGTGTGCCTCAAGAACGGGGTCGATCCAACCCTTCTCTACCAGCTTGTGTACACCGCGAAGGATCCGCTGGTGCTGGGCGTCGGCCTCGCGGCGCAGCGAGACGTGATCTCGTTCTTCCGCTACGAATTGGCGGACGCGTCGGGAACACCGAATCCTCTGGCTGGCGGAACGTCGCACGTACTCGCAGAAGGCACGTCGCAAGCCGGCAACGAGCTCAAGACCTTCGTACACCTGGGTTTCAACGAGGACGAGGCCGGCCGCATCGTCATCGAGGGTATGAACGATTACATCGCCGCACGGCAGACGCCGCTCAACTTCCGGTTCGCATTTCCCGGCGGCGCGGCGACGCTGACCGAGCCCGGCAGCGAGCCGGTGTTGTGGTGGGAGGACTACACGGACGTGCAGCGCGGACGCTCGGTGGCCGGCATGCTCGATCGCTGCCGCGCGACGGCAACCTGTCCGAAGATCATGGAATCGTTCGGCGCGACCGAATTCTGGGATCTGCGCATGTCGCCAGGACTGATCGGTACGCGCGCCGACGTCGACATTCCGCTGCCGTCGAACGTTCGCCGCTACTATTATCCGGGCACGACGCACGGGGGTGGCGGTGGCGGCTTCAATCTGACCAGCGGTACAGCCGGAGGTTGTATGCTTTCGTCGAATCCGAATCCGGAGACCGACACTCAGCGTGCGCTGTTTGTGGCCCTGACGGATTGGGTCATCCATGGCATCGACATGCCGCCGAGCGCGTACCCGAGGCTTGCGGATGGCACGCTCGTGCCGGCGAGCAAGGCGACGATGGGCTTCCCCAACATTCCCGCCATTCCGAATGACGCGCCGAATGGGATCGTCAATTCGATGAATGACTACGACCTCGGATCGACGTTCATCTACAATGACATGTCCGGTGTTATCTCGCGTGAGCCGCCGTTCGTGAAGCAGGTGATTCCGACGTACGTCGTGAAGACGAACAGTGACGGCAATGAGATCGCCGGCGTGCCCTCGATACTGCACCAGCTGCCGTTGGGCACGTACCTCGGCTGGAATGTGACCGCGTCCGGCTTCTTCAGGAATCAGATCTGTGCATTTACCGGTGGATACGTACCCTTCGCGAGGACGCTTGCAGACAGGCTCGTCTCGGGTGATCCGCGGCCATCGATCCAGGAGCGCTACACGACCGTCGGGAACTACTACTTCACCGCGAGCACGATCGCAAAACGGCTTGTCGCGCAACGCTTGCTTCTGGTGGAGGACGCGCAGCGCATCACAAGCCAAGCCCTCCAGCAGATCACTGCAAGCGGGCTGTTGCCGCTGCGATAGCACGAGCGCAATATGAGATGCCGCGCACCGCAACGACGACCTATGCAACTTTGAATATATACGCGAGATTCTCATTCGAGACGAACGTCGAAACTTTGGAGCGATCATGCCAGTGTTGAGTCGCGCGCTCTGCGCGCTCTTGCTCGCGGCGCTTGCGGTTAGCGCGAGGGCCGATGTAAGCGAAATCAACGTCGCGCAGCAGTACGGCGTCAGCTTCCTTCCGCTGATGGTGATGGAGCGCGACAAGCTCGTCGAGAAGCACGCCAAGGCGGAGGGACTCGGTGACGTCAAGGTGAACTGGGTCAAGGTTGCCGGACCAAGCGTGATGAACGACGGCGTTATCAGCGGGGCGATCCAATTCATCGCCGTCGGCGCACCCTCGCTGATCACGCTCTGGGACAAGACCCAGGGCAATGTCCAGGTCAAGGGCGTTTCTGCGATGACGACGTATCCGCTCTACCTCAACGTACGCAATCCGAACATCAAGTCGGTGCGGGACTTCAGCGACAAGGACAAGATCGCGGTCCCGTCGATCAAGGTCTCGACGCAGGCGATCATGCTGCAGATGGAGGCGGCAAAAGCCTTTGGCGACGCGAATTACGCGAAGCTGGACCCGTACACGGTGGGCTTATCGCATCCCGACGCGTTGCTGGCGCTGACCAACAACACCGCCGGCGTCGACGCCCACTTCACGTCGTCGCCGTTTCACGAGCAGGAGATCAAGCTGCCCGGCGTGCGCACGCTCACGACCAACTACGAGATCCTCGGCGGACCTGCGACCGCGGTGGTGATCGGCGCGTCGACCAAGTTCCGCAACGACAACCCCAAGGCCTATAAGGCATTCTACGAGGCGTTGAAGGAGGCGATCGAGACCATCAACAAGGACAAGCGCGCCGCTGCCAAGATCTATCTCGAGCAGGCCAAGGACACCAAGGATACCGTCGACGATATCTACGGCATGATCAGCGCTCCCAACTACATGTACACGCTGACGCCGCAGAAGGTGGGCAAGACCGCGGAATTCATGCACAAGATCGGCGCGATCAAAAACAAGCCATCCTCGTGGAAGGATTTCTTCTTCCCGGAAGTTCACAACCTTCCCGGGGATTGATACCACGGCGGCACGCATGCCCAGGCGCCTGCGCATAGGCAGCGGTGCGGGATTCTCGGGCGACAGGCTGGAGCCCGCGGTCATACTCGCGGAGCAGGGTGGGCTCGACTACCTGGTCCTCGAATGCCTCGCCGAGCGCACGATTGCGCTCGCCCAGCTTCGCAGGAGGGCCAACCCGACCGAAGGTTACGATCCGTTGCTCAAGCGACGGGTCGAAATGCTGCTGCCTGCCCTCAAGCGCAGGGGCGTTCGCCTGATCAGCAACTTCGGCGCGGCGAACCCGCTTGCCGGCGCCGATGTCATTCTGGACGTTGCACGACGGCTCCGCGTGCCGCTCAAGGTCGCCGTCGTGACCGGCGACGATGTCCTGGCAAAAATTGGCCGCGATCAGACGGCGCTCGAATCCGGCCGGCCCCTGTCGGACTACGGTCCGCTGGTTTCCGCCAACGCCTATCTCGGTGCAGACGCCGTCATACCGGCGCTCGAAAGCGGCGCGGATGTCGTCATCACCGGACGTGTCGCCGACCCGTCGCTCTTCGTGGCGCCGATCGCGCATCACTTCGGCTGGCGGCCAGATGAGCTTGATCGCTTGGCGCGCGCAACCGTCGTCGGTCATCTGCTCGAGTGCGCAGGACAGGTTTCCGGCGGATACTTTGCGGATCCGGGCATCAAGGATGTGCCCGACATCGCGCATCTGGGCTTTCCGTTCGCCGACGTCGACGAGGAAGGCAATGCGGAGCTGGGCAAGGTCGAGGGGACCGGGGGCGCGATTACGCTGGCGACTGTCAAGGAACAGCTTCTCTACGAGGCGAGCAATCCAGGCGCGTATGTCACGCCCGACGTTACGGCGGATTTTCGCGGCGTGTCGTTGCGGGAAATCGCCGAGAATCGCGTGGCAGTGGAAGGTGGCCGCGCCAGCGGAAAGTCGCCGACACTCAAGGTCAGCATCGGCTATCTCGCGGGCTATCTGGGCGAGGGCGAGATCAGCTACGCAGGACGCAACGCGCTCGCCCGCGCAAAGCTTGCAGGCGATATCCTGCGCCAACGATTGCGCGATTTATTCGACGAAGTGCGCATCGACTATATCGGGAGCACGTCGTCGCACGGCCGTGCTCTGGATGCCGCCGAGAATCCGTACGAGATACGCTTGCGGGCCGCTGCACGAGCACCGACGGCCGAACAGGCGTCGCTGATCGGCGAGGAGGTCGAAGCGCTGTATTTGAATGGGCCCGCAGGAGGCGGCGGCGCACGCAAGCGCGTCACCGAGCAGGTCGGGATCGTGTCTACGCTGCTCGAACGCGCGGCCGTGACCTCAAGTGTAACCATCAAGGAATGGAAACATGAGCCGGCGGCTGTATGAGCTTGCGCACTGTCGCGCCGGCGACAAGGGCGACACGTCGATCCTGTCCTTGATCGCGTATCGAGCCGAGGATTATCCACTCCTCGTCGAGCGGGTTACGGTCGATGCCGTCGCGCGGCATCTGCGGGGCATTGTCGCGGGAGAGATACGGCGCTATGAAATGCCGAAGCTCGGCGCCTTGCAATTTGTCTGCGAGCGCGCGCTCAATGGCGGCGTCACGACGTCGCTGGCCCTCGACGCCCACGGCAAGTCGCTCTCCTACGCGTTGCTGGAAATGACGATCTGAACGCGGACTACCGGGCGAGCATCGCCCCCAACTCGGCGGCGGCCGAGTTCAGCGGCGGAAGGAACTTCGATTCCATCTCCGCGATCGACACTCTCGCCGATTGCGTGCCTACGTTGATCGCGGCGATGCTGCGGCCGGCGGCATCCTTGACCGGAACCGCGATCGAGCGCAATCCCAACTCCAGCTCCTGATCGACGACCGCGTAACCATGGCGCTGGACCGTGGCCAGCACGCGCTTGAGCTCGCTTGCGGTAGAAACCGTCCGATGGGTGAGCTTCACCAGGCTGACCCGGGAGAGATAGGCATCGATCGCCGCTGCGGGCAAGTCGGCCAGAAGCACGCGACCCATCGACGAGCAGTACGCGGGCAGGCGGCTGCCCAGTCCGAGATCGATCGACATGAGGCGTGTCGTGGTCGTCGAGCGCGCGACGTACAGAATCTCATCGCCTTCCAGCACCGCCATGGAGCTCGATTCGTGAAGTTGATCGCTGATGCTGTCGAGGAGCGGCTGCGCCAGTGTCGGCAGCGGCGTCGACGACAAATACGCGTGCCCAAGGGCCAGAACCCTCGGCCGGAGCGAGTAGCCCCGTCCGTCGTCGGAGCTCACATAGCCGAGCTTTGCCAGGGTGTACAGGCAGCGTCTCACCGCCGCGCGCGGCAGCGCGGTTCGCTGACTCAACTGCGCAATAGTCAAGTGCCGGCGTTGCTGGGTAAACCCCCGGATAACGGCGATCCCGCGTGCAAGCGAGGTCATGAAGTTGGGGTCGCCGGTGAGGGCATCGATCTCCGAGGCAGGCGTGACGTGCCGGGCATTCGGCGCGACAATGCCGGTGTCGTCGCGCTTGCTCGAGGCGTCGCGTGCGACTCGTGCGCGAGACGGGACAGATTTGGCCATGGCAGTCGCACGCATTGATTTGTCGATCCGGGAATCATACCAGCTGGGCGATAAACGCCCCGTATTTCGATAACCGCTCATTGACGTTCGCCGCCCGGCGACGTAAAATTCGTTCGTTGACCGCCCAAAAGTGCGATAATCGCACACGCAAACGGAGGAAGCGAATGATCGACAAGACCGTGGTTACGCCCGCCGCCGCAGTCGCGGATATTCCCGATGGCGCGACAGTGATGATCGGCGGGTTCGGTACCGCGGGAATGCCGTCGCAACTGATCGACGCGCTCATCGAGCAGGGAGCGCGCGATCTGACCATCGTCAACAACAACGCGGGCAACGGCGAGGTCGGGCTTGCGGCGCTGCTCAAGAAAAAACGCGTTCGCAAGATCATCTGCTCGTTTCCGAGGCAGACCGACTCCTATGTGTTCGATTCGCTCTATCACGCGGGCGAGATCGAGCTCGAGCTCGTCCCACAAGGCAATCTCGCCGAGCGCATACGCGCCGCGGGCGCCGGCATCGGCGCCTTTTTCACTCCGACGGCGTACGGCACGCCACTCGCCGAAGGCAAGGAAACCCGTATCATCAACGGCCGCGGCTACGTCCTCGAATACCCGATCAGTGCGGACTTCGCGCTGGTCAAGGCGGAGAAGGGCGATCGCTGGGGCAATCTCGTGTACCGCAAGACGGCGCGCAATTTCGGGCCGATCATGGCGTCGGCCGCGAAGTGCACGGTCGTCCAGGTTCGGGAAATCGTCGACCTGGGCGCCATCGATCCCGAAGTCGTCGTCACGCCGGGGATCTTCGTTCAGCGCGTGGTGGAAGTGGACGTAGCCGACGCATTGACCCCGCCGCAGGCCGCTGCGTGAGAGCAAATGAGGAGAGCATGATGAAACGATTCAGCCGAGATCAAATGGCTGCACGCGTCGCCCGCGATATTCCGGAAGGGGCGTACGTCAACCTCGGCATCGGATTGCCGACGATGGTCGCGAACCATCTGCCGCGCGGCCGGGAAATCTTCCTGCACAGCGAGAACGGATTGCTTGGCATGGGACCCGCGCCCGCGGCCGGTCAGGAGGACGCGGATCTGATCAACGCCGGCAAGCAGCCGGTGACACTGCTTACCGGCGGCGCCTATTTTCATCACGCGGACTCTTTCGCCATGATGCGCGGAGGCCACCTCGATTTTTGCGTGCTCGGCGCTTTTCAGGTTTCCAGGACCGGCGATCTTGCCAACTGGCACACGGGGGCGAAAGATGCGATCCCTGCCGTAGGCGGCGCCATGGACCTCGCAATTGGCGCCAAGAGCGTGTTCGTCATGATGGATCACCAGACCAAGAGCGGAGCCTCCAAGATCGTCGAGCGGTGCACGTACCCGCTGACCGGCGTGGCTTGCGTCAACCGGATCTACACCGATCTGGCGGTCATCGACGTGACGCCCGAGGGCTTGCGCGTGGTCGAGACCGTCGAAGAACTGTCGTTCGAAGAGTTGGAACGGATCACCGGCGTTCCGCTCGTGCGCGCAACGTCACCCGCGATGGCGCACTGATCGGGAGGATTGAATCCATGCAGGACGCATTCATATGCGACGCCGTGCGCACGCCGATCGGACGTTATGGCGGCGGGCTTGCCGGTATGCGCGCCGACGACCTGGGCGCAGTGCCCATCCGCGCCCTGATCGAGCGCAACAAGGCCGTCGACTGGGCGGCCATCGACGATGTCGTGTACGGCTGCGCCAACCAGGCAGGCGAGGACAATCGCAACGTCGCGCGCATGTCGCTGCTACTCGCCGGACTGCCGGATACCATCCCGGGATCGACGGTGAACCGTCTGTGCGGCTCGAGCATGGACGCGCTTGCGGTCGCTGCGCGAGCAATCAAGAGCGGCGAAACGTCGCTTATGATCGCAGGCGGCGTCGAGAGCATGTCGCGCGCGCCGTTCGTGATGGGCAAGGCGGAGTCGGCATTTTCGCGTTCGGCGCAGATTTTCGACACGACCATCGGCTGGCGCTTCGTCAACCCGCTCATGAAGGCGAAGTACGGTGTGGACTCTATGCCGGAAACCGCGGAGAACGTCGCAACGGATTTCAAGATCTCGCGCGAGGACCAGGATGCCTTCGCGCTGCGCAGCCAGCAGCGTGCCGTGGCGGCAATGAAAGAGGGCCGGCTGGCGGAAGAGATCGTGCCGGTGAGGATTCCGCAAAAAAAGGGCGATCCCGTCATCGTGGCGAAGGATGAGCATCCTCGGGCGGATACGTCGCGCGAGTCCCTCGCCAAGCTCAAGGGCGTCGTCCGGCCGGATGGAACCGTCACCGCGGGTAACGCCTCAGGCGTCAACGACGGCGCATGCGCGATCCTGGTTGCCTCCGCCGCGGCCGCGAAGCAGCATGGGCTCGAGCCGCGCGCGCGAATAGTCGCGGCTGCCGTTGCCGGCGTGGCGCCGCGCATCATGGGTTTCGGTCCCGCGCCCGCGATGCGCAAGGTGCTCACGCGCGCGGGGTTGCAACTCAAGGATATCGACGTCATCGAGCTCAACGAGGCGTTCGCGTCTCAAGCGCTCGCGGTGTTGCGCGATCACGGAATCCCCGACGACGCGCCGCATGTCAATCCCAACGGCGGCGCGATCGCACTCGGTCATCCGCTGGGCGCGAGCGGCGCCCGACTGGTGACGACCGCGATGTATCAATTGCGCCGGACGGGTGCGCGCTACGCTCTATGCACGATGTGCATCGGGGTGGGGCAGGGCATCGCCATGATCATCGAGCGGGTCTGACAGTGGCAATAGCAAAGACGCAACGCAGCGTGACAGGAGGAAAGTCGATGAGCAACATCACGGGATACCGCCGGCCGTACTACGACACTCAGCCGCCGTACCTTTATCCCGGCTACCGGTCGACCGTTAAGCGATCGCCGAGGCAGCCGCTGGTGTTGTTACCGCACACGCTCTCCGAAGTCACGGGGCCAGTGTTTGGGCGCGATGACGTCGGGCCACACGACAACGATCTCACTGCCCGACACGATGGCGCGCCGCTCGGCGAACGGATCGTCGTTTCCGGCCGCGTTCTCGACGAGAACAGCAAGCCGGTCGCACATGCCCTGGTCGAGCTCTGGCAGGCCAACGCATCGGGGCGCTATGCGCACGACATCGACGACCACGACGCGCCGCTCGATCCCAACTTCACGGGCGCCGGCCGCGTGCTGACCGACGCCAACGGCTTCTACAGTTTCAGAACGATCAAGCCGGGCGCATACCCGTGGCGCAACCACTACAACGCGTGGCGTCCCGCGCATCTCCACTTTTCGCTGTTTGGTCTCGGACTGGTTCAGCGACTGGTGACGCAGATGTATTTCCCGGGCGATCCGCTGCTGGCCTACGATCCGATGTACAACAGTGTTCCCGACGCGCGAGCGCGCGAGCGTCTGGTATCGACTTTCGACTGGGAGCGGACGATTCCCGACATCGCGCTCGCCTATCGTTTCGACATCGTGCTTCGCGGGCGCGACGAAACGCCGATGGAAACCAGCCGAGCCTAACCCGCGCAAGGAAACAAGCATGAGTCTGATCACGACTGCCTCGCAGACGGTAGGCCCGTACGTCATGATCGGCTTCTTGCCGCTTGCGGTGGACGCGATCGCGCCCAAGGATGCCGCCGGAGAGCGGGTGACGATACACGGCCGCGTCGTCGACGGTGAAGGCAAGCTGGTCACGGACAGCGTGATCGAAATCTGGCAGGCCGATGCGGAGGGAAGGTACGCACACCCCGAAGGCGCAAAGGGCCAGCCCGCCGCATTCCGGGGATTTGGCCGCATTCTCACCGACGGCAAGGGCGAGTTTCGTTTCTCCACCGTCAAGCCGGGCCGCGTACCCGGACCCGAGGGCAAGCTGCAGGCACCGCATCTGGTCGTGACGGTGTTCATGCGCGGACTGCTCAAGCATCTGCTGACACGTATTTATTTTCCCGGCGAGTCCGCGAACAGCGACGATCCGGTGTTGAATCTCGTGCCGGCGGACCGGCGCGGGACACTGATAGCGACAGTCGCCGCGGGATCGAAGTCGACGCTCGAATGGAACGTGATCGTCCAGGGCAAGAACGAAACCGTGTTCTTCGATTTTTAGTCAGCCGCATGGTGCAGCACTCCACGGAGATGGGGAACACCCACAGCGAGACGTGCGTACTCGCCGACGGCGCGGCATTGCGCTATCGCGTCGAAGGCGCATCAGGCGCGCCGATGCTGGTGCTTTCCAATTCGCTTGGGACGAATCTCGCGATGTGGGACGCGCAGATGCCCACTTTGGCGCAGCGGTTTCGAGTGTTGCGCTACGACAGCCGGGGCCATGGCGCCTCGACCAATGCAGCAGGTCCGTACGCCATCGCGCAGCTTGCCCGGGACGTCCTGGCGCTCCTCGACCACCTCGACGTTCCGCGCGTGCATTTTTGCGGATTGTCCATGGGCGGCATGGTGGGGATGTGGCTGGGTGCCCACGCGGAGGAGCGCATCGACCGCCTGGCGCTGTGCAATACCGCGCCGCGGATCGGTTCGGCGGAGTCGTGGAATGCCCGCATCGACGCCGTGCGCAAGGGCGGCATCGAGGCAATCGCCGATGGAGTCGTCGGTGGCTGGTTCACCCCGGCGTTCCGCGAGCGCGCTCCGCGGACGATCAGGCAGATGCGCTACATGCTGATCGCCAATCCCGCCGAGGGCTATGTGGCCGCCTGCGCGGCTGTCCGTGATATGAACCTATGGGATGCGTTACCGGACATCGATCGCCCGACCTTGATCATCTCCGGCGCGCATGATGTCGCGACGCCGCCGGCCGACGGACGCAGGATGGCGCAGGAGATTTCCGGCGCGAGATACGCCGAGCTGGATGCGGCGCATATTTCCAATGTGGAGCAGGCGGAGCGTTTCACCGCCGAAGTGGTCGATTTTCTTACGGCTTGACGGAGGGCGCATGGACGAGCGGGAACGCTACGAGAAGGGAATGGCCGTGCGTCGTGCGGTGCTGAGCGATGCACACGTCGATCGCACCATCGCCCGCAAGAACGCCTTCAACGAAGAATTCCAGGACCTCATAACGCGTTACGCCTGGGGAGAAATCTGGACCCGTCCGGGGCTGACTCGGCATACGCGAAGCCTGCTTACCGTCGCAATGATGGTCGCGCTCAACCGCGCAGACGAATTCCGGCTTCACGTTCGTGCGGCGGCGAACAACGGCGTCACCCGCGACCAGATCAGGGAGGTGCTCATGCAGGCCGCGATCTATTGCGGCGTGCCCGCGGCGAATAACGCTTTTCATCTCGCCGAGGAAGTCTTCGCGGAGATGGACAAGGCGCCCGGGTAGCGGGCGCCGAGATCGCAAACAGTGCAAGAGGCCCGGCGTGCGCGCCGCGCGGATGCGAGTTCGTCGTAAAGTGCGATCGCGATCGGCAATAGATTCAAATCGAATTTGTTCGGTACAAGAGCCATTCGAAATTCGAATAAGATTTATTCGCGATACGCGTCTTGCTCGCGTTCAGCCGATCGCCGATACTTGAGCCGCGTTGGGCGGCCGTCAAGTCGCAGTTTGGTCCACCTACCAGCGGCGTGACAACCGAACGCCGGCGATAGACGCCGCGGCGAAGGCACGATCTTGGTGGCGGACTCCTCACTGCCAATAGAGATGAGATGTGAAGCCGCGTCGAGAGCGATTAGATCTGTTCTTTAGGAGGAATATCATGCAATCACGACCGACCCTCGCATTCGCCGCAACGTTGCTTGTGGCAGGTCTGGGCGCCATGCCCGCGCACGCGCAGACTACGCCGGATACGGAGATCTCGACGGACGCCCAGGTGCTGGAGGCGCAGCTCTCGCCCCAGATTGCGCCGATCACGACTTGCGATACGGCCGGAATCGGGCAGGCGCAACTTGTTTCGGATCTGCCGACCAACCCGAATACGAATCCTCCGAACGATACATCGGTCACCATTACGTCGGTGTCGACCGGGACCACCGGAGGTATCCCGTACTGCCTGGTCAAGCTGCTGGTCAAGCCGGCCATTAACATCTGGGTCGGACTGCCGACGGGAGGGAATTGGAACGGCCGGCTGCAATCGGAAGGTGGTGGCGGTTACGCAGGGTCGGTAGGCACACCGACGGGTTCGATCGCGGCTGGTTACATCGGCGTACAAACGGACACCGGGCATACCGGCGGCAGCGGCACCTTCGGCTGCTTGAACGACTGCGCGGGCGCCACCCAGGCTAGCCCGGGTATGCCGGACAAGCAGCGGCAGGCCGACTTCGCCTTCCGATCCGAGCATTTGATGGCCCACCTCGGCAAGCAGCTTGCGCAAGCTTTCTATGGCCAGCTGCCCGTGTACTCGTACTGGAACGGCTGCTCGACCGGAGGGCGGCAAGGTCTTCGCATGGCGCAGCAATTCCCGAACGACTACAACGGCATTCTTGCCGGTGCGCCGGCGATACACTGGGATCGCTTCCAGGCGTACCAGATCTGGCCGCAGATGGCGATGCGCCTCGACACCGGGGGACCGGTCTCCGGGGCGAAGCAAACGCTCGCGACCAATGCCGCGGTGGCCGCGTGTGCGGCGAGATACCCGAACGGTACCCAGGACAACTTCATCATCGATCCGCGCACCTGCACATACAACCCTGCGCTCGATCCGGCCATTACGACGGCCACGTGCACGTCCACGAACAATACCTGCCTGACGCCGGCCGAAGCGGGCGCGATCCAGAAGATCTGGGAAGGCGCGAGGAACACGTCGAACCAATTGCTGTGGTTCGGCGTGAAGCGCGGCGCAGCGTTGAGCGGCCTCGCCGGTACGAATCCGTTCTCCATCGCGATCGCGCAACCGCAGTATTGGGTGTACTTCTATCCGCAGTGGGATTGGCACACCCTCACTTACGACAACTACGAAGCGTTCTTCTATCAGACGTTTCTAAGGGTCGCCCCGATGATGGCGAGCGACAATCCCAACCTCTCCCCATTTCGCGATACCGGCGGCAAGATCGTGACGTGGCAAGGGTGGGCCGACCAACTGATCATGCCGGAGGGATCCACGTCGTACTACGAGAACGTTGCGAAATACACGACCGGCGGCGACTATTCTCAACTGCAGACGTGGTACCGTCATTTCATGGCGCCCGGCGTCGGCCACTGCGGCGGCGGAAATGGCCCGCAACCCCAGAATCTGTTTCAAGCTGTCGTCAACTGGGTCGAGAACGGAGTGGCGCCGGACACCATTACGTCCACGGGGGGCGGGCGCACGCGGCCGCTTTGCCCGTACCCGAAGGTACAGACGTATATCGGCGGCGGTGCGGATCCCAATCAGCCAACCAGCTTCGTCTGTATGTAACGAAGCGCAGGTCGGGAGCGGGACGGGCGCCACTCGACCCGGCATCGGCAGCACGGACGACGCGGCGAACTTCGTCTGCAATTGAACGGCACCCACGTCTGCTGAGCTCAGACATTCCGCCGGCGCAGCCAGCGTCGGCGGCTCCCGCTGATGTCCTCGCGCGCGGGCGAGGATCGGCTCGAGGCAACCGCCAGACCGACTTCGCTCGGCGGGCATCCCATTCATGCCGACTCGCTAATCGCGCGCCTTTGCTTTCCACTCATCTGATTCTTGGCTGAAGAGTTCCGAGACGAGCTTGCGCAGCCACTTGTTCCTCGGATCATGATGCGATTTGCGATGCCAATGTTGCTTCAGGACGATTCGTGGCAGGTCGAGCGGCGGCGGTGACATCGCCTTGATATTGGCCACATGATTCGAGTAATACATTCCGATTGCATGGGGCACCGTCGCCACCAGGTCGGACCTCGCGATAATCATCGGCAGCGACATGAAATGTGGCGTAGAGAGGACGATTTTGCGCCGGATCTTCTTGCTTGCCAGGAATCGTTCGAACAACTCCTGGCTACGGCCTTCGGCGCGAACCACGACGTGTCGAAGCTCGAGAAACTGTTTCAGCGAAAGTCTTTTGCCGCCGATGGGATGATCGGCCCGCAGCAAACAACAAAAGTGATGGGTAAACAGCCTCTGCTGAAAGAAATTGCCTATCTCGAGGTCGGGGAAATAACCCACCGCCAAATCGATTTCACCGGTCTCCATACCTTGGCGGAGCTCGTTGGGAGGCGGTGAGACCGAGCGCACCGAAGCTAACGGAGCCAGCTTCTGCAAAGTGTCCAGGATTCTTGGCAAGAAGACCATCTCTCCGACGTCCGACAGCGCGAAGGTGAACGTCGCGGTGCTCGTCACAGGCGTAAAGGACATGCTCGAGAACAAATCGCGGTCGACGCGCAAGAGCACATCACGCGCCGGTGCGATCAGAGCCTGGGCCCGCGGCGTGGGATCCATGCCGTGCGCCGTCCGCACAAACAGGGGATCATCGAATGCAGCGCGCAGTTTGGCGAGCGCCGAGCTGACCGCTGGCTGGCTCATTCCCAGCCTTATTGCCGCCTTGCCGACACCGCGCTCCTCGAAGATGGCAACGGCGATTGGCAGCAGGTTCAGGTCAAGGCGTTTATTCATCGAGCTTTATTGGAAAAACAAATAATCAAAATCCAGGAAATGCGCTTGAATTATAAGCGCATTTCGTTACTGTTTTGTTCGGCGAAGGATCCATCCGAGGGGCGGCGTTTTCGGATGCGGTGTCGCACCCTCGGACCGGTTCAGTGCGAAAATAAGCAAAGTGCGTTGGGACCATCGACTTCCCCATACGAAGCGGTTTAGCTAAGCCGAACGAGGAAGAATTACATGCTCATGCGCACCCAGGTCGGCATCGTCGGCGCCGGGCCGGCAGGCTTGCTGCTCTCGCACCTTTTGCATCTGCACGGCGTCGAATCGGTGGTCGTTGAAAGTCGCAGCCGTGATTACGTCGAGCATCGGGTGCGCGCAGGGGTGCTCGAGCACGGGACCGTCGACCTGTTGAACGAGTCCGGCGTAGGCGAGCGTATGCAGCGGGAGGGGCTGGTCCACCACGGCATCGAGTTGCGCTTCGGCGGACGAGGTCATCGCATCGACATGACCGATCTTACCGGCGGCCGATCGATCACGGTTTACGGCCAGCAGGAGGTTGTCAAGGATCTGATTCGCGCGCGCGCCGACGCCGACGGGCCGATCGTGTTCGGCGCGACCGACGTTGCCGTACACGATCTGGACACCGCCGCACCGCGGATCACGTTTCGGAATGGCGGCGAGAATGTCGAGATCAAGAGCGACGTGATCGCCGGGTGCGACGGCTTCCATGGCATTTGCCGGCCATCGATTCCGTCGGGGGTCGTAAGCATCTTCGAGCGGACCTATCCCTTCGCATGGCTGGGCATACTGGCGGAGGCGCCGCCGACGCACGAGGAGCTGATCTACGCCTATCACGAGCGGGGCTTTGCCCTGTACAGCATGCGCTCGCCGGAAATTACCCGCCTCTATGTTCAGGTGGCGCCCGAGGAAGACATCGGCGGCTGGCCCGACGATCGCATCTGGCAGGAGCTGCATACGCGGCTCGAAACGGATGACGGCTGGAAGTTGCGCGAAGGCAAGATCGTCGAAAAGGGCATCACGGGCATGCGCAGCTTCGTGGTCGAGCCGATGCAGTTCGGGCGGCTGTTTCTCGCCGGCGACGCGGCGCACATCGTGCCGCCGACTGGCGCGAAGGGCATGAACCTGGCGGTTGCCGACGTTCGCGCGCTCTCACGTGCGCTGACGGGTTTCTTCAAGTCCGGTAAAACAGATATGCTCGACGCGTACTCGGCAACCTGCCTCAAGCGCATCTGGCGCGCCGAGCATTTTTCCTGGTGGATGACGTCTATGCTGCACCGCTTTCCCAGCGACGATGCATTCCAGCACCGTCTGCAGCGCTCGCAGCTGGAATACGTCGCCAGGTCGCGCCCCGCAGCAACGTCGCTCGCGGAAAATTATGTCGGTTTACCGTTCGACTGAGCAGGTGCCGCCTTGAGAACGATTTTGAAGCTGACCGGGCTTTGCCGGTAACGTTGATCAGGAGGAAGTCGTGAAATTCAAGCACATGATGAGAAGCACACTCGCTGCTGCGGCGCTGTTGGCCTTTATGGGGGCCGCGCTGGCACAGGGCGTGGTGAAGCTGGGCATGGTGGCGGAGTTCTCCGGACCCTTCGCGCAGTACGGCCAGCAGATGCTTGGCGGCATGAAGGCGTACATGAAGCAGCACGGGGACACCGTCGCCGGCAAGAAGATCGAAATCGTGCAAAAGGACACGACCGGCCCGTCGCCCGATGTCGCCAAGCGCCTCGCGCAGGAGCTGGTCACCCGCGACAACGTCGATATGCTGGTCGGTTTCGGGCTCACGCCCAACGCGCTCGCGGTGGCGCCGGTTGCGAGCGAGGCGAAGAAGCCGATGGTCATCATGAACGCGGCAACGTCGGTCATCACCACGCGCTCGCCCTACATCGTCCGGGTGTCGATGACGCTGCCGCAGATCACGCAGCCCATGGCGCGCTGGGCCGCCAAGAATGGCATCAAGAAGGTTTATACGGTCGTCGCCGACTACGGCCCGGGGCTCGATGCCGAAAAAGCATTTGGCGAGGCATTCAAGGCGGCCGGCGGCGAAATGGTCGGAAGCGTCCACACGCCGTTGCAGAATCCGGATTTCGGCCCTTTCATCCAGCGAGTGAAGGATGCCAAGCCCGAAGCGGTGTTTCTTTTCCTGCCGGCGGGCGAGCAGGGTATCGCATTCATGAAAGGCTACAAGGAGCGCGGACTGGCGGAGGCCGGCATCAAGCTGATCGCGACCGGCGACATCACCGACGACGGCGTGCTGGAAGCGATGGGCGACCCGACGATCGGACTCATCACCAGCTTTCATTATTCCGCCGATCACAAATCGCCCGAGAACGACGCATTCAAGAAGGCGTACGCCGAGGCCAACGGCACCGGGTTGCGCCCCAACTTCATGGCGGCGGCCGGCTACGACGGCATGGCGGCAATCTACGAGGCGTTGAAGAAGACGGGCGGCTCGACCGATGGCGACAAGCTCATGGCGGCATTCAAGGGGATGAAAATCGCGAGCCCGCGGGGCCCGATCATGATCGACCCCGAGACGCGCGACGTCGTGCAGACGGTGTATATCCGCAAGGTGGAAAAAACCGGCGGTGGCCTGTACAACGTCGAGTTCGACAAGTTCCCGGATCAGAAAGACCCGGGCAAGACTTGAATCTTGTCCGAGTGGGCGGCGAAATCCAACGCGTGGGAACCGACCATGGACGCCCAGGCGTGATGTTTCCACTGCCGGGGCCACAGCGTGGGTCCGTAGCATCGATAAAGTATCGGGAAAGCCATGATGTTCCCTAAGAACGCCTGGTATGTTGCATGCACTCCCAACGAGATCGACGACAAGCCGCTCGGACGGACGATCTGCGGCGAGCGTATTGTTTTCTATCGCGGCCCCGAAGGCCAGGTTGCCGCCGTCGAGGATTTCTGCCCGCATCGTGGCGCTCCGCTGTCGCTCGGCAAAGTTGTCGAAGGTCAACTCGTTTGTGGCTATCACGGGCTGACCATGGGCTGTGACGGAAGGCCTGTCGCGATGCCGGGCCAGCGCGTCCGTGGTTTTCCGGCGATCCAGACGTTTCCAGTAGTGGAGCGTCACGGCTTCATCTGGGTCTGGACCGGTGACCGAACGCGCGCCGATCGAGCACAGATCCATCACCTTGACTGGGCCGAGAGCCCGGAATGGGCTTACGGGGGCGGTCTCTACCACGTCAACTGCGACTATCGCCTCATGATCGACAACCTCATGGATCTGACTCACGAGACCTACGTGCACGCCAGCAGCATCGGGCAGAAAGAGATCGACGAAGCGCCACCGAAGACCAAGACCGAGGGCGACACGGTAATAACGAGCCGTTTCATGGAAAATGTGATGCCTCCGCCGTTCTGGCAATTGGCGCTGCGTGGAAATCATCTGGCCGACGATGTCCCGGTCGATCGCTGGCAGATTTGCCGTTTCACGCCGCCGAGCCACGTGATGATCGATGTTGGAGTCGCCCATGCCGGCAAGGGAGGCTACGACGCGGACCCGCAGTTCAAGGTCTCCAGCGTCGTGGTTGACTTCATCACGCCCGAGACCGAGACCTCCATCTGGTACTTCTGGGGCATGGCCCGCAACTTCAACCCGAAGGACAAGGCACTTACCGCATCGATCCGCGAAGGACAGGGGAAGATATTCAGCGAGGACCTTCAAATGCTGGAGTCGCAGCAGAGAAACCTGCTCGCGCACCCGGGGCGAAATCTGTTGAACCTCAACATCGACGCCGGCGGCGTTCAGTCGCGGCGCGTCCTGGATCGGGTCATTGCCCAGGAGCGAGCTTCCACCCCGCAAGGGATGGGGGCTACGTAGCCCTAGCCCCAGGATCGTCAACCAGAAACATCGCGAACATGATTCAGCCGTTGATGAAAGTTAGCGTCGCGAAAAAGACGCCTGAGGCGACCGACATCTGTTCATTCGAACTGACCGATCCCTCAGGAGCCAACATGCCGGCGTTTACGGCGGGTTCGCACATCGACGTGCACATAGGCGACGGGCTCATCCGTCAATATTCGCTCTGCGGCAAACCCGGCGATTTGGATTGCTATCGGATCGCGGTCAAGAACGAGCCTCAGTCGCGCGGCGGATCACGCTCAATGCATGAGCGGGTGCGGCAAGGAGATTTCCTCACCATCAGTGCGCCGCGAAGCAACTTCGAGTTAAGGGAGGATATCGACCACAGCGTTTTGATCGCAGGCGGCATCGGGATTACGCCCTTGCTATCGATGGCGCTCCATCTCGACGCGCTGGGGCGGTCCTTCGAGCTGCAGTATTTCAGCCGCTCGATTGCGCACACTGCGTTTCACCAGTTGCTATCTCGGAAAGGCCTTGCGGAGAAGGTCGGATTCCACTACGCGGTCGAACCCGAAGCTGTGAGGTCGTATCTGCGAAAGCATCTCTGGCATCACCAGGATGGCGCGCACCTTTATCTTTGCGGCCCCCGTCCGTTCATGGACCTCGTCGAGCAGACCGCGGCGATTACGTGGCCACCGGAGTCTGTGCACCTCGAGTACTTCACGGCCGATCCTGCGTCGCTCTCGGGGCTACGGGAGACCTTCACGGTCCGGCTTGCGCGGTCGGGCGGGGACTATGTGATTCCCCCCGACAAGACGATCGTTCAGGCGCTCGCGGAGCGCGGCGTTCAAGTCGAAACAAGTTGCGAACAGGGCGTTTGCGGAACATGCCTGACGGGTGTGCTCGAAGGCATACCCGATCACCGCGACGTCTTCTTGACGGACGAGGAGCGGGCGAGCGGCGACAAATTCCTGCCCTGCGTGTCACGCGCGCAAAGCGACGTTATCGTTCTCGACCTGTAGAGTTCCAATCCATCCAAAGATAATGGCTTCGCCGCCAGGCATGCTTCATTCCGGAGACGCGAAGGCCCAGGAGATCGACGCATGACTCAACGCTCGAAACCACCCTTTCGCGCCGATCACGTCGGCAGCTTCCTGCGGCCCGTCGAATTGCTCGACGCTCGCGAGCGCGCGCGGACGGGTGACATTACCCGCCGTGAGTTGCGCGAGGTCGAAGACAGGTCGATTCGCGACGTCGTCCGGCTGCAAGAAGATCTCGGTCTTCGCGGGATCACCGACGGCGAATTTCGCCGCACCTACTTCCATATCGATTTTCTGGAGCAGCTCTCGGGCGTGGAGACCAAGGGCGGCATTTCCATGAGCTTCCACAGCGCGGCGGGCAACGTGGATTTCGCGCCACCGGTCATGCGCGTGACGGCGCCGGTGCGACACGCGAGGCCGATCCAGGTCGATGATTTCAAGTTTCTGCAGTCGGTGACGCAGCGCACGCCGAAAGTCACGATTCCGTCGCCGACCATGCTGCATTTTCGCGGCGGGCGCGAGGCGATCAGCCGCGAAGCCTACCCCGACCTCGAACTCTTCTTCGCCGATGTCGCGGCGGCCTATCGCGACGAGATACGCGCGCTCGGCGATGCCGGTTGCCGTTACCTGCAGCTTGACGATACCAACCTCGCCTATCTCTGCGACGAAAAAATGCGCGAAGGCGCGCGGCAACGCGGCGACGACCCCAACGAGCTGCCTCGACGCTACGCGCGCCTGATCAACGCCGCCATCGCCAACCGACCCGAGGGGATGACGATCTGCATTCACCTGTGCCGCGGCAATTTCAAGAGCGCGTGGGTGGCGGAAGGCGGCTATGAGCCTGTGGCCGAAGTGCTGTTCAACGATTTGCAGGTCGACGGCTATTTCCTGGAATACGACGATGCGCGCTCGGGGGATTTTTCGCCGTTGCGCTTCGTGCCTCCCGGCAAGACCGTGGTGCTCGGGCTCGTGACCACCAAGCTCGGCGAGCTCGAGTCGAAGGGGGACCTCAAGCGAAAGATCGACGATGCGGCGCGCCTGCTGCCGCTCGATCAGCTCTGTCTTTCGCCGCAATGCGGATTTTCGAGCACGGTCCATGGCAACCAGATCGCGCGCGAGGCGCAGGCGGCGAAGCTGCGGCTCGTCGTCGAAACCGCGCAGGAAGTGTGGGGCGGCGTGTGACTCGCTTTCATTGGCTGGAGCCATCGCTGTGTGCCAGCGCGGTACTGATGTTGTAAATCCAGCGTTCGCGGCAATCTTGACAATCAGGGGAAAGTTGTACAGCCTACCGACGGCGAAAATGCGGCCAAATGAAATGCGTCGATTTGCAACAGGAGCGACCCACCACCGAAGGCGTGATAACGAATCCATTGCCGCGGTCCTCAAGCAGAGTGCCATTCGCAGAAACCAGACCGGCATTCACTGCGCAATTGCCGCTTCACTTTATTACAGGAGGGGTTTCATGAAAAGACGCAATTCTTCTGCGCGGCGGCGTTTTATCAAGGGCCTCGCTGCGACCGCCGCCGCCGCCGCGTGGTCGCCTCGGTTCGCGTTCGCGGCCGATCCACTCAAGATCGGGCTCATTCTCCCGCTCACCGGCCCCTTTGCGTCGACCGGGCGGCAGATCGAGGCCGCTTGCCGGCTCTACATCGCGCGCAACGGCGACACTGTGGCGGGACGCAAGGTCGAGCTGATGGTGAAGGACGACACCGGCCTTGCGCCTGAGACGACCAAGCGAATCGCGCAGGAGATGGTCGTACAGGAGCACGTGACGATATTGGCCGGCTTCGGGCTGACACCGCTCGCGTTCGCCACTGCGCCCGTCGCGACGGAAGCCAAGGTGCCGATGATCGTCATGGCGGCGGCAACGTCGGTCATCCCGCAGCGCTCGCCGTTCATCGTGCGCTCGGGATTTGCGCTGCCGCAGGTTACCGCGCCGATGGCCGATTGGGCGGCGAAGAACAAGATCAAGAAGGTCGTCACCCTCGTGACCGACTACGGTCCCGGTCTCGACGCGGAAAAAACCTTCGTCAAGCGATTCGCCGAAGGCGGAGGAAGCGTGAGCGAATCACTGCGCACGCCGCTGCGGAGCCCGGATTACGCGCCGTTCCTGCAGCGCGTCAAGGACGCCAAGCCCGATGCCTTGTTCGTTTTCGTTCCATCCGGCGAAGGCACCGCCGTACTCAAGCAATTCGCCGAGCGCGCATTGCGCGAGTCGGGAATCAGCCTGATATGCACCGGCGACGTGCTCGACGACGATCTGCTGGATACGATCGGACAGCCCGCGCTTGGCGTCGTGAGCTCGCATCACTATTCCGCCGCGCACCCTTCGCCCGAGAACAAGGCCTACGTCGACGGCTTCATGAAAGCGAATGGCGGCATGCGGCCGAACTTTCATTCGGTCGGGGGCTACGACGGCATGCATCTCATCTACGCAGCGGTCAAGAAAACCGGAGGCACGGGGGATGGCGAGAAAATCGTCGCAGCGATGAAGGGCATGGCGTGGACGAGCCCGAGGGGGCCGATGTCGATCGATCCGGCGACGCGCGACGTTATCCAGAACGTCTACATCCGCAAGGTCGAGTCGCGCGACGGCCACTATTGGAACGTCGAGTTCGACAAGATCGACAACGTCAAGGATCCCGGC
>Ga0193751_1000397_pt1 | contig 35290 bp, 37 predicted proteins | sample L1c2metaG_FD_143050 | JGI IMG/M metagenome (GOLD analysis project Ga0193751, IMG submission 143050) | Soil microbial communities from a riparian zone of the East river system, Colorado, United States - L1c2 | ecosystem: Environmental > Terrestrial > Soil > Riparian zone | place: USA: East River...
AAGGTCTACGACGAGGATCAGATCTACCGCATCGATCACTACCTCGGCAAGGAGACCGTTCAGAACATTCTGGTCTTCAGGTTTGGGAACGGCGTTTTCGAACCCGTCTGGAATCGAAACTACGTCGATAACGTCCAAGTCACGGTTGCCGAAGACCTTGGGCTCGACGGGCGTGGCGGCTACTACGAGGAGGCCGGGGCGCTACGGGACATGGTCGAGAACCACATGATGCAGCTGCTCTCGCTTGCCTGCATGGAGCCGCCCGTGACCTTCGATGCAAATGCAATTCGCGACGAGAAGGCAAAGGTGGTGCGATCGATTCGCCCTATTCAGCGCGATCAAACGGGCGGGCTCACGGTGCGCGGACAGTATGGGCCGGGTTCAATTGGTGGGAAGGCCGTTCCGGGTTACCGTCAGGAAGATGGGGTCGATCCCAAGTCAAACGTCGAGACCTATGTCGCGCTCAAGTTCTTCATCGACAACTGGCGCTGGGCAGGGGTGCCGTTTTATTTGCGGCATGGCAAGCGACTGCCCCGTCAGGCGACTGAGGTTGCGATCACGTTCAAGGCGCCGCCGCTGGGTCTGTTCGACCGAGCGACAGGCCAGCCGCCTGAGTCGAATGTCCTGGTACTTCGCATCCAGCCTGACGAGGGGATCGACCTGAAGTTCGCTGCGAAGGTGCCAGGCCAGAGCGTTCAACTGCGTGAGGTCGTGATGGACTTTCTGTACGGGACGTCGTTTGCCGTCGAGTCCCCTGACGCTTACGAGACGCTCCTGCTTGATTGCATGCTGGGTGACTCGGCGTTATTCACTCGCAGCGACGAGGTGGAGGCAGCATGGGCGCTGTTCACATCGATCCTGGAAGGCTGGGTCGAGAGCAAGCCTCCCAAGCTCCCGAACTACGCCGCGGGGTCGTGGGGGCCGGCGGCGGCCGATGAACTCATCGCCCGCGACGGTCGCGCCTGGCGGAAGCCGTGATCACCATTGGGGGTGTACGGAGTCGCTCGTCCTTCGACAGGCTCAGGATGAGCGGCATGGTCGGGTGGGGGCGTTAGGAGCCGGTCGGGGGTAATTTGGCTACTACAACAGAGGTACTGCAGGAGCTGGCTGGTTGGAACGAGTCGCCAACGAATGTGGACGCTATCCAGGCGGCCCTGTTGCGCATATGGCGTGAGGCAAACAATCCGCATCCGCAGAATGACGGACGAAGCGGGTTTTCGGGTGGCATCGTTCGCACCCGCGTGGCGAATTTACTGGTTTATGCGTCGACTCATGACGGCGCTCAGCGTTCCGCGGCGATACTGAGAGAGCTGGCGCTGAGGCATCCAGTACGTTCCCTCCTGCTCACGCATTCCTCAACGACGGCATCCGATGCGCTCGGCGCTGCGGTTCATGCGTTCTGCCGGCCGTCGGCCGGTCGAAGCGTCTGTTTCGAGCAAATTCAACTGACCGCGGGCGACAGCGCCGCGCGCCATCTTGCCAGTGTCGCGGGTCAGCTGCTCGTCCACGATCTGCCCACACTCCTTTGGTGGCCGGGCAGCCCGCCGTTTGGCAGCCCGTTGTTTCGGCGCCTCGCCGACCTCGCCGATCTGCTGGCATTCGATTCCTCCGAGTTCGCGGTCGCGGCTGACGGGCTGATTGCACTCGGCGACGGTGCCAGGCCCCTACGCGGGCAGAAGGCGGTCGCAGACCTCAACTGGAACCGGCTGGCGGACTGGCGCGAGCTGATCGCACAGTTCTTCGACCATGACGAGGCGCGGCTGGCTCTGGAGCAGGTCACAAGCGTTGAAATTGAGGTTGCAGGCGCGGGCGGCTCGGCCGCATCGGCTCAGGTGCTGTTGCTGGCTGGGTGGCTCGGCTCACGCCTTCACTGGCGCCTGGCATCGGCGCGGCAGTCCAGTGGAGCAATACATCTGCGTATGCGCCGTGGTCGGGCGGCGGTGGAGGTTCGGCTTACCCCAAGTTCGTCCAAGTCGGCTCGCCCAGGCTCTATCTGCGCCGTTCGCATCTATGCGGGTACGGACGGCGCCGCTCAGCGCTTCTGTCTCGAGTCTGAGCCTGATGAGCCGCACGCCACCGCGACGGCAGAGCGTGCAAGCGGCGGCTCGAACTGCCGCTGCTTCGTCCTCCAGGAACGAAGCGAGGCTGAGCTGCTGGCTGAGGAGCTGGAGACGCTTGGGCGGGAGCACGCGCTGGATGACGCCCTTGACTTCGCGGGCCAGATCGCCGCACGGCTGCTGCAAGGCCCTGCGGGCGACCGTGATTGATAGTCAGAATAGAGATAGCCCGTTAGCCTATTATGAGAAATTAAACTTGGCACAACTCCCGTGTCGTTAGGAGCAAACTGATGCAGGACGGACAGCGTCTCGAGGGCGCTTTGGCCAGGTCGGAGGCGGATGCCGATGCGCTGCTCAAGGCAGCTTCAATATTGACCAGCGCGGCCAAGAGATTCCGAACAGCTGCGCAGGTCGGGAACCTGCGCGAGCTGCAGCCTGCCATCGCGGCGGCTGAGAGCGCCTTGGCTGGCGTAGCGCGGCAGTTTGCCATGGCCAGGGATGGCTGGGATTTCGCCGAAGAAGACTATTTGGGGAGTGGATCTTTTGTTCAAGAGCTTCTGGACACTGCTGAGCGCTCGGGGGTGCGGGTCTTCGAACGGGATGACCGACTCTACTCCTACCCGGTGCTCGTTCGGGTGCTGGCAAACGAGCGCGCCGTGCAAATCGACAGGACCCGGTATCGCCGCCTTCGTCCGTCAGTGTTGGTCAATCATTTGAGGGATCTCCAACGTCGTCCGCCGCGCTTCAGACCGGAGGCGTTTCTGGAAGCGCTTTACTCCGGTTATCTTGCCCTCGTTCTCCAGCGCGGCAAGCAAATGACAAACCTTTCGCCGGTCGAGGAGCTGCTCAGGATTTACGATCTGCTCACGCTCTTCCCGGGGCAATCCAGCGAGTACTCACGCCAAGAATTCGCGCGGGATGTTTACCTGCTCGATAGAAGCGGGGTAACTACGACGAGAAGGGGATATGTCGTGAGCCTGCCGGCAAGCACCGGCACGCGATCTCCCAGCAGGACACTTAGAGCCATCGCCGAGGACGGGGAGGAGAAAGTGTATTACGGAATCGCCTTTGCCCGCCCCGATCCGGACCGACCATGATGAATACGACACCTGCGGGCTGGTTGGAGGTGATTGAGCGTGAGTACCTGAAGGACTTTATCCGAGAGGGTGGCGCCGCGGTAAAGTTCCTCATTCCGCAGAGTGAGCAGAGCCGTGTTGGGCTTCGCGACGGATTGGAAGCGGCGGCGGGGCGGAATCAGTTTCAATTCGCCTTTGTGGATGCAGCAGAGACCCGCATTCATCTGATCGATAGACTCTTCTACGAGGTCGCGCGGCAGATCGACTGGGACAGCCTGGCACAGTCGTACCTTAGACGGCTTCTCGCCGACAGCGGCCTTAGGCTCCCTTCAACGTCTTACGACTTCACGCTCCGTTCTCTTTCGGCATCCAATGGACTGCCCGAACCGCTCTTCCGGACCCAGGTCCATGGCTTGATCATCAACAGTCTTTACAGGGATTACGCCATGAGCCAGGAGTTCCGTTTCGCGATGATCTTTCTTTGCCAAGCTCAGCTCGACGCCGATGAAAATCCCGGGTTGAGCAGCGCCATAAAGGAATGGCTGAGAGGCGAGCTGCGGCTGGTGTCTGCAGTTAGAAGGGCCCTCATTTTTCAGAAGATCGCTCGCCACAACGCCCGGCACCTGTTGTTCTCATTGGCGCACTGGCTGAAAGTAGCAGGAATGAGCGGGATGGTCTTGGCGATCGATATCTCGCGGTATACGGATGCTCGGCGGCCGAGCGATCGCGAAGGTGGACTGTACTACACTGCTGCCGCCACGCTGGACGCTTACGAGGTACTGCGTCAATTAATCGACGGAACCGACGAGTTGGAGTACGGCTTCGTCTGCGTAATCGCGGACGCGTTGTTCCTGGCCGATGACCGGCGCGGCCTGCGAGCCTATCAGGCTCTCTACATGCGCATAGCGGATGAGGTCCGCGACAGGTATCGGCAAAATCCGCTCGCCGCTCTGACGCGACTGGATGAGGCCTCTTGATCCAGGAGACCTCCTTGGGAGGGGCGCTGTGTTTCCAGGCACGACTGATATTCAGCATCGGCGAGCGATAGAGGCGCTGCGTTCTGGCGTGCCGAACAGGGACGCCGTGCGGGCCCTGGGCAGCTCCCAGCCGCGGATAGAAGATCGCTTCAGGCATCAGCTCCAAGTCGCACAACAGGTCTTCGCCGAGGGCAATCAGGTCCCTGGACTTCTTATCTCAGGCGGGTTCGGCTCCGGCAAATCCCACATGTTGGAGTACCTGAAGCACCTTGCCCTCGAGCAGAACTTCGTTTGCAGCAAGGTCGTCGTGAGCAAGGAGACGCCACTCTACGATCCGGCAAAGCTCTACCGCGCGGCGATCCAATCGGCGGTAGTCCCGGGGAAGAGGGGGACCGCCCTAAACGAGATAGCGGCAGGTTTCGACTTCGGCTCGTCTGGTTTCTCCGACCTGTTCAGACTCCTCAACCAGGGGGAGCTCGAGCTCAACTCTCGCTTCGCAGCCACACTGTTCTTGTTCGAGCACATAAGGGAGCAGGAGATCATCGACAAGATCGTTTCCTTCTGGTCCGGTGACCCGCTCCGAGTTGGAGAGCTGCGCTCCTGGCTGCGTGGTTATGGTGAGGCTGCAACCTATAACCTCGAGCGGAGCACAATGAGGGAGCTCTTCCTTCAGCGGTTCAGGTTCACGCCACGACTCATGCTCGCTGCGGGATACTCGGGCTGGGTCCTACTTGTTGACGAGGTCGAGCTAATCGCGCGCTACTCGTTCCGGCAACGCGCGAAGTCGTACGCCGAGCTGGCCCGCTGGCTGGGGAGGTTGGACGGCGAGGTCTTCCCGGGACTGAGCGTGGTGGCGGCGATCACGTCAGATTTCGCAACGAAAGTTCTGGATGAGCGAAATGACGAGGAAGTAATACCTGGGAGGCTGCGGGCGAGCGGCCTCGGCACGGACTCCTCACTGGCGACGGACGCTGAGAGCGGAGTGCGCCTCATTGTGCGCGACGCCGTGCCCCTGCAGTCACTGGGAGACGAGACGATTGAGCGCACGCGTGAGGTGGTCAGGGGTATTCACGGCGAGGCCTACCATTGGGATCCGCCACCGCTCGATTCGGAGCAGCGTCTAATTACAACCAGCATGCGACAGCATGTGCGCCGCTGGATCACCGAGTGGGATTTCAAGCGATTAGACCCGCAGTACGCAGTAAATATGCTTGTGAAGGATCTCGCGGTGGATTACGGCGAATTACCTGCTCTCGAGGTCCAGACCGAGGGTCATGAGGAGGCGGAATCTGGAGGTCGAGAGGGGGATGCTTGAGCGGAGTGCCAAGGCGCGCACCTACATACCGCTGGAATGGCCGGGAGCCCTCTTCGAATATCAACTGGATGGTGTCGAGGCGCTCCTCTCCCGCGATGCTCTGCTTCTGGCTGACGACATGGGCCTCGGGAAGACGGTTCAGGCCGCTGCCGCTCTCCGGATTCTCACTCTGCAGCGGAAAATCGAGGTGACTCTGCTCATCGTGCCCGCCGGCCTCGTAGCTCAATGGCGCCGGGCCCTCCGTCTCTGGGCCCCCGAGCTGCGCGTCTCGACGGTTCGCGGACCTGAGGCCGATCGGTCGTGGCAGTGGGCTACGACGGCGGATGTCTACCTTACCAGCTATGAAACTCTACGGGCCGACTTCACCGAGAACGCCCATTCCCCCCCTCGCCGGCGTACCTGGGACGTCGTCATTCTCGACGAGGCGCAGAAGATTAAGAACCCCGAGGCCGAGGTGAGCCGGAAGTGTAAGCAGCTCTTGCGGCGCCGGGCATGGGCCCTAACCGGTACCCCACTGGAGAACCGTCTGGAGGATTTGGCGTCTATCTTGGAATTTGTGGTGCCGCTGGCGGTGAACGGGGAGCAGATGCGGCTCTTTCCCGGCCGTGCGCTGCTCGAGAGGCACAGGGCTACTCAGTTGCGCCGTCGCAAGCTGGAGGTGATGCCTCAGCTCCCGCCCAAACTTGTGAGCGATATCAGACTAAACCTCACAGGAGCGCAGCGGAGAAGCTATGAGCGAGCGGAGCGAGAGGGGATCTTTCACCTCCGCGAGCTCGGTGCCAGCGTTCAGATTCAGCACGTGCTCGAGCTGATTCTTCGACTCAAGCAGATCTGCAACTTCTGTCCCGAGAGCGGACAGTCCGCCAAGATCAGCGATCTGCGGGAGCGAGTATCGACGCTTGTCGTGGAGGGTCATCGCGCGCTTGTGTTTTCGCAGTTCACGGACGGCATTCACGGGGTGCGCGCCATTGCTTCGGAGCTGGCGGCGCAGGCGCCGCTCGCCTACACCGGCTCCCTGACATCCGAGCAACGCGATGCACTGATTAGGGAATTCAAGGAGTACCAAGAGCACAAAGTTCTCATTCTCTCGCTGCGCGCCGGTGGCCAAGGGCTGAACTTGCAGGAGGCCTCGTACGTCTTTCACTTTGATAGGTGGTGGAACCCGGCGGTCGAGCATCAGGCGGAGGATCGTAGTCATCGCTTGGGCCAGTCGGTCCCCGTCAATGTCTACAGGTATACCTGCGAAGGCACCATCGAGGAGAGAATCGACGCGATCCTGCGGGGCAAGCAGCGTCTGTTCGATGAAATCGTGGACGATGTCTCGCTCGACCTGCTGTCGGCGTTGACGCGAGAGGAACTCTTTGGGCTGTTCGGCCTGGCGCCCCCTGATGGGACGCGGGACTCAGCGCGCAGCGTTCGGGTGCACACCAGCGAGCCAGCCCGGTGAGCGCGGATTGAGTCATGCTCTCGAGGCGCCCGTCATGGTCCCACCCGGCTTATACTCACCGCATAGAGGCGGCAATGGCCGGTCGCGAGGGAGCGACTCATGCCGCTGTGGAGCGGACTGTCTCGCAGTCCGGCAAGGAGGAATCACGATGACGCTGGCAAAAACGAAGATCCAGGTGACCGGCCTAGATCATGTTGTCCTTCACGTGAGGGATCTGAAACGTTCTAAGCACTTCTACCTGGATCTGCTCGGTTTGCCGGTGTACCGGGAAACTGAGACCCAGTGTTTTGTCAGATGCGGTGACCAGCTCCTGGCGCTGTTCGAGCGGAAGGACGGGGAGATCCATCCGGGCCAGGGGCTGGACCACATCGCTCTGGACGTCGCAGCGATCACCTATGAAGAGCTGAAGGACGTCCTGGCGGAAGCCGGAGTAACTCTCGAAGGTCCTGGCGGCCAGATGCGGCCGTTCATCTCCGACCCTGACGGTCACCGTGTGCAGCTACTCAGGCCAGGCCACAGAGCTCAGTCTGAAGCGGGTTAAGCCGGCCGGTGCCCGCGTCGCGGCGCCGCTCGCGGACTCAAGCCGCCGCATGAGGGTTGGTGGTCTCTCACAAGGCCATCCCTACGGTGGGGGCCTGTGAGCGGATTCCGGGCAGACGGAGGACGACGAATGCGCTTAGCGCGATCGCGACGAGGGACGCCAGCCAGCAGGCGACCAACGCCGTGTCCATGAAGCCGACCAGCCCCTGTCCTCGGATTGCCGCGGCGGGATCCGCGTCTGACAGCAAGTCGAACAATTGCTGAGGTACCGATAGCCGGAAGGCAAGGCCCGCAATGCCTGCGCCCAGGCCGCCGCCGAGCGCTCGGAGGGCTTGGACGGCTGCCGTTGCCGAGCCCTCCGAGCCGCGCGCGGCATCACGAAGTCCGATGGTGAACAGACTCGGCGTTACCAGTCCGATTCCAAGCCCGGCCACCATGTAACCTAGATAGAAGTAGGCCAACGGCAGGTGAAGCGCGATAGCGCCGATTAGGGATGAGCAGCCGATCGCAAAGCTCACGTGCCCAGCGGCCAGCAGCCAGCGCGTGCCATGCGCTATCAGGCGCGCTGAAACCATCGAACCGGCCGTCCATACGACCGATCCGGTCGCAAGGATCCCCCCGGCGACAATAACGGGAGCGCCGCGTCCGGCCTGCAGGAACAGCGGCAGGTAGGCCTGGACGGAGACCATGGCGGTTCCAGTGAGGCAGGAGGCGATGACGGCTCCCGCGCCGAGACTTGCCGGTCGGCGAAGTGCGGCCACGACCGGACGGTCGGACGTTCGTTCCTCCCAGGTAAACAGGATGGCCGCGATTGCCGTGAGGAGAACAAGAGGCAGCGTCCAGATTCCCCTCGAGTTCAGCGTGACGAGCGCGGCCGCGGCCATCAGCCCAAGCATTACGGGGCCGCGGACGTTGGTGGTCGCGACTGACCGCGGCGCAGCTCTCACTCCTGAGTAGGCCGCGCGGGCGGCAGGGAGGATTATCACCATAACGGGCAGATTGAACCAGAAGACCCAGCGCCATCCGATCGTCGCGATGAATGCGGCGCCGACAGCTGGTCCGAGGATTGAGCTGGCGCCCCACGTTGCGCTCAGAAGACCGAAACCGTGCGGCTGGAGCGGGGCTGGAAGCTGGCGGCCGATCGCGCCGTAACCGACGGCGAACAGGCCGCCAGCGCCAAATCCCTGGGTTGCCCGGGCGATAACGAGGACCGGCATCGAAGGGGCGACGCCGCCCAAGAGCGCGCCGGCCGCGAAGATTGAACCGGCAACGAGGAAAGCGCGCCAAGGCCCCGACTGGTCGGTCATCGCGCCGAACAGCGGCATGCCGATGAGGCTGGCGACAAGATAGGCGCCAAGTGCGATCGCATAGAGCTCCGCCCCATGGAGTCGCTGGCTAATGGTGGGGAGCGCCGCGCCGATGATGAGGGTGTCGAGCGAGCCGATGAACACGGCCATGATAGAAGTGAACGACGTCGCCCGCAGCTTGGGGGACAAGAGGGCGAGGTAGCCAGGGCTCGTAGCAGTCCGCGCGGCGGGCATTGTCACCTCAAATGATGGGACGCGAAGCTGCGGTAGAAGCCCTCCTGGAGCTCCTCGAAACGTTTGGCAACGGCGACCTCTTCCGCCCTGCGCTCGTAACCCTGAGAATCCTGTGGTGGCGGCGCGGCCGCACAACCGCGCGCGGTCTCGCCGATCCACTGCTCAAGTGGGGCCGGCCGGAAATCGAGGTAGCGATAGGCGGCGGTGAGGTCCATGAGGAAGTGACCGAATGGACGGCCCGCGATGGGCATGGTGTACCCCTCCAGGCCTGCCGGCGCGAGCAGGTGTTCCGGAATACGGACCGAATGCGCCGTCGCGCCCAGTCCCGCCGCCAGACCTACAACCCAGCTCTCCGGCGACAGGACATCTGCTTGGGCGATGTTGAAGGCCTTGTTGTAGGCAGCTGGATTCCCCAGCGCCGATAGGAATGCGGCGGCGAGGTCGTCGGCGTAAACGACCTGAAACACCCGCCCGTGGCCCCAGTCGGGATAGATGAGCGGGCCACCGTCCTGGATACGCTGCACGAACCACCAGATGCGCTGGGTGCGGTCATCCGGTCCGACGACGATCGGCGCGCGAAGGGCGGTGTACGGAAAGTCGTGGCTGGCGTCCTGAAAGGCGAGCTCGACCTGGCGTTTTCCATTTGTGTAGGTCAGTGCCCGAGCGGGATTCGGATGCAGCGCTGAGCCGGAAACTTCGGCTTCAGTCAACATGTGGGTTACAACGTCGTCGCTCTCCCGCACAGGGCGATCCATCCTGGAGCCGTCGTAAACGGCCATCGTGCTCGTGTACAGGTACTGGCCGATTCGGCCGCGGAGCGCGCGGATGGCCGAATCGGCGTCCTCGCGGTCGTAGGCGATGTTGTCGATGACGGCATCGTAGTAGCGATCGCGAAATGCCGCCTCAAAGGCGGCGCGATCCTTGCGATCGAGCTGAATGTGCTCGACCGATTCGAGGACCGCTGGATGCAGGTTTCCGCGCGAGACAACCGCGACCTCGTCGCCGCGCGCGACCAGCCGCTCGGTGACGCGGTGGCCGACGTAGCCGGAGCCGCCCAGCACTAGAACTCGCATCGATACTTCCTTAGTCGCGGGAACCGCGCGGGAAAGGCGCCGGAACCACTCGGGGACCGATATCTACTATCACAGGAAGCTCAGTGTCGCAGCAAGCTGCGCTATTCGGCTCGACGGAGGGCGCCGGCTATGAAGGCATGGAGCCCTTTGCTCATACCGGCGGCGGTGATGTCGGTTCGCTCGAGGGCGTGATAGCCGGGCAGCCATCGCTCTGGATCGGGGAGAGCACGAAGCGCGGCGAGCAGGTCCCAGAATGGCAGGTTCGTGATCGGTCTCCCTGCCCTGCGCTCGTAAGCGTGCAGGAACGCGTCGGGCGCGCCGGCGGGTCCGAGCATGGCGAGATCCATGCGGCAATAGCCGACATCCAGGGCGGGCTGATCGATGGCGGCGGAGTCCCAGTCCACGACCGCGGTCACGCGCGCGCCCTGCGAGAGCGTGTTTCCTGCCCAGAAGTCGCCGTGGACGAGTACCGGCGACTCTTGCTTGGTTCCCAGCAGCAGCCGTCTTACGCAGGCGAGGGCCGCTTGGCCATCAGGGTCGCGGCTGAGACCGGATCGCCGGGACGCCTGGCGGATAATCCGCCTTGCTGTTTCACCTGGACCAGGCAGAAACGTGAGATCGACGCTTATGGCCGGCGCGTGGTGGATTCGCACCAGGGCCGCCGCGAGCTGGTCGATCCACGACTCAATGTTGGTGGGCCGCAATCCAGTTCGGCCCGGCACAAAGGACATAACCAGCGCCGGGTATCGGAATAAATAGGCGGTGGGCGGATGAGAGGAAGTGATTGCGCTGTCCAGCCAGATAGGGCGGGGAGCGGAGATGCACAGGCGCTCGAGCGCCGCGAGGGTTCGCCAGGCTCTGTAGGCGACGGTGCGACGGCTGCCCTCAAGTACCGGCTGGAGGTAGCGGCGCAGCACGAGACGGCGCGTGTCAGTACCAGACCTGAGTCTGAACGAGTGCATGGCGGCGCCCAGTCCGCCTCGGAGCTCGCGGACGGAATCGATGGTCGCGTCCCGCCCAAGCTCTGCCGCGAGTCGGGCGAGCGCGGCTGGGTCGGGAGGAGGCTGCATTAGTCTCCGGCGGCGGCCTCGCCGGCGGGCTCTTCTGAGGGAGGTGACGTGCCGGCGGTAGTTGGAGTCTTTTGACTCTTGATGTTCTCTCTCAGGGCCCGAGCCACGACGTGCTCGGCCTGTTCCATCCGGTAGCGACGCAGGTCGGGCATTGTCGCCGCGACGATGCCCACGACTGCGACGCAGGCGGCGCCACCGCTGACGACCGCGAAGGTCGCGTTGGCGGCCGCCGCCACGAGTCCGGACTCGATTCCGCCAACGTGGACGGACGCGCCGACAAACAGGCTATTGACTGCATTCACGCGGCCACGAAACTCGTCAGGGGTTGTTAGCTGGATGGCGGCCTGTCGCATGACGACGCTGACCTGGTCGGCTGCTCCTGTGAGGGCATAGGCGATCAGAGAGAACACGAATGCTCTCGAGATACCAAACAACATTGTCATGAGGCCAAAGACGGCGACCGTGGAGATCAGGACGATGCCGGTGCGCTTCACGGGCGGAAGCACCATGAGCAGTACGGACATCAGCAGCGCGCCGATGCCAAGCGATGACGTGAGAAGGCCATAGCCACCCGCCCCGACGTGCAGGATCTTGGTCGCATACACCGGAAGCAGGGCGGTGGCGCCTCCGAAGATGAGGGCGAACATATCTAGCGTCATGGCGCCGAATGCGACCTGATTGCGACGCAGGAACGCCAGCCCCTCTTTGATTGCCTTAACTGTCACACCTCGCCGGCCGCGGGCGGCGAACCGCGGCTGCACCCGCGAGAGGCTCAGCCACGAGATGGCAACCAGGACGGCGTAGATGGCGTATGCGCCGGCGACCGAGTAGCGCGCGATCAGCAGTCCGCCGACCATTGGGCCGACGACGAACGCCAGCTGACTGACGCTCGACGCGACAGTGACGGCTCGCGGAAATACCTCGACCGGGACCAGCTGCGGGAGTAGCGACTGACGTGAGGGCTGATCGAACGCTGACGCGATGGCAATCCAGAAAACCAGGAAGTAGATCCAGGGAAGGGTGATGAGATGTGAGAGCGTGAGGCCGAGGATCGCGAGCGAACAGACGAAGGGCGCGATCTGTGCGATCAGGATGACCTTGCGCCTGTCGTAGCTATCGGCGACAGCACCCGCGACGAGGGTCAGCAGCAGCTGCGGGACAAAGCGAGTCAGGCCGATGAGTCCGAGCTGGAGGGTTGAGCCGGAGATTTGAAAGACCTGCCAGGCGATAGCGGCCTGGAACATCGTTTGCGCAATGCTGGAGAGGAGGCGGCTGGCGGTGTAGAAGCGAAAGTCGGGATAGTGGAGTGTGACGAGTGTGCCGTTGCGGGCTGGTCGCGAAGCTGTCAGGGTCCAGGCCTCCTGGGGCGGTGAAGATACGCTGGTTGCCGAAACATTGTAGCCGGTCGGGGAGGGCTACCGGCAGAAGACGATGCGATTGCTCGCGGCGGAGACGATCTCCACGGACCGGAAAGCTGCCCTGAGGCGGCCAAGACGCTCCTCGTTTAGGTACGCGCCGTAGAGGTTGAAGACCACTTGGCCGCGTCGCTGAAGGATGCGCCGCAGGCCGGATAGGAAGGGTCGCGATACCATGCCGCCCGCCGGTCTGGCGCCGTGGTAGAGGTCCACGAGGATCAGATCGAACCGTGCCTCGCAGGAGTCGACGTAGTCGAACGCATCCGCGATAACGATCTCCACGTTGTCGAGGTTGAGATCGAACTCGCCGCGGGCGATCGCCACGGTCTCAGGGTCGTCATCGATGGCGACAATCGGCACGGCTCCAAAGCGTTGCGTCAGCAGGTGGGCGACGGTGCCGGCACCGAGGCCGAGGATCAGGGCGCGCTTCGGCCGCACGTTTGGGATCATCGCTGCCCAGTAGCCGGAGCCGCGGTGGCCGTCCTCGGGGGCAACGGACTGAACGGCGCCGTCGACGATTAAGGCACGCCGGCCCTCATCCTCGGCGATGAGGATGTGGGGTATCGTCGCGCGGGCGTACCAGGGCGAGTCGCCGGCTGAGTCCATGGAGGAAATGGTAGCGCTTTACCCCTCATTCCCGGCCCTCCTCCCTCAAGGGGAGAAGGGAGGTTGGCCTCATCTGAGGGCGCGCCGAGACAGCGAAGTAGCCGCTCGACGGCTACGCCACGGCGAGCAGAGCCTGGACGGCGGGCAGACCCTCTGCCAGCCTTGTCCAGGACGCATTTGGGCTTACCCGCCATACCTCGCCGGTCTCGGTGCCGATCAGCACCCAGCCGGCCCTCTGAGCATCCGGCGCGACTGAGAGGAAGTTTGCCGCTGAGGGCGAGTGGCCTGCGTCGCCGAGGGAGCGCCAAGTCTGGCCGTCGTCGTCGCTCCGATAGAGCATTGCCTTGGCGCCGCCCTCGTCCTTGATGCTCGAGAAGGCCGTAGGCGCGCAGGCAACGGTGATCGCGTGCGGCGCGCGCGGGTCGATGCAGATCGGCCGGGTGTAGGGCGGCTGAATGCCGGCCCAGAGGTAGGTCCAGGTCTTGCCGCCGTCGTCCGAGCGGAAGGTGCCGGCGATACGCTTCTCGTGCGGCTCTGTGTTGTCGATGCGGCCAAAGCCTGTCGTCGCGAAGATGACGCCCGGCTTGGACGGATGCGCGATCATGACGTGGATGTCTGGATTGCCGCCGGGCAGCGTCAGATCCCAGGACGCGCCGCCATCGTCGGTTCGCGCAACGCCGCCGACCTCGATACCGACGCGGAAATGGTCGGGATTGGCGCTGTCGAAGGCGAGCGTTCGGGCACGCGCGCTCGGCGCGGGCTGGCCGGGAAGGCACCATCGATCGGCGCCCGGCGCCGTCAGAAACGAGCCCATCTCGGACCAGGAGCTGCCGCCATCGCCGCTGGTGAAGATATGCGCTGGCTGCGTGCCAGCGTAAAGTCTGCGCTTGTCGCCGGGAACGGGGAGGATGTCCCAGACCTCCAGGCCCTCGGCGCCCATACGTTTCCAGGACCTTCCGTCGCCTGAGCGGTAGACGCCGTCGCTGGCGCCGGCGAAGAAGCTGTCGCCGACGAGGCTGATGTGTCGGATGCCACGCTCGGCGATGCCCTCGGCGGCAGCGCCTGCCGCTCCGGCATAGACGCCCGATGCTGTACCTGCGAGGAAGTCCATGGCCCAGCCTCCTATCGGCAGCCACCGGTCACCCGCCCACGCGGCCGCTCCGGCTCGTGCACGATTGGAGTATAACCGCAGGGCTGAGGACTGGGGACTGAGGACTGAGGATCGTGAACTATGCCGGCAGAAGCTGGTAACCCAAGGTACGCGCAGCGTCGCGCAGCTCGCTGTCCCAGCAGGCGAAGACCAGCTCTCCAGGCTCACCTGCATCTTGAAGCGCGGTGAGGTGAATGGCGTCGCACGCCCTCAGGTGCATCTGCTCGGCAAGGTCGCCGGCATACCGGTATAGCTCTCTGTCGATAACGACAGGCGATACGGCATCCCACAAGTCCTCGAGGCGTCGAACGAGCGAGTCCCGGGTAAGGCTCGAGACGCGCCCGCCGCGAATGGCGGCAGCGAGCGCTGCTCTGAGCTCAACATAGGTGATGGCTGCGCTGGCGGTCCGCTCGGCTTCAGTGGACACCGCTTGCATCTCGGCGCTGCCATCCTCATCGAGGAGGAGCTTGGCAAGCGCGCTGGTGTCGGCATAAACGATCATCGCCGCTGTTCGCGGACATAGTCTGTAGACGTCTTTTCGCCCGGAGTCATGCGGATGTGAGGTGGGAAATAACGCATCGGCCCCTTGTCGATCATCCCGACCTTATGAGCTCCTGCATTTTGGCCAGAAGCCTCTCGATTCCCAGCGGCTCGATGCGGGCAACGGCCCCGCCCGCGATCTGTGATGATCATCTCTTCGCCCTTACGGGCGCGGGCAATGTACTCGCTCAGGTGCGCCTTCAGATCGCGGATACCGACGTTCAAAGTAGTCATAGAGTAGTGGAAGAATGACTACCATACAACCCGATGTTAGGCTGATGATGAGTCCAGAGAGCGAAGGTGAAATCCCTATCGAGCCTGAGTCGCGTTTCTACTTATCGCAACGTCTGCGGCTGCACTACGTCGTCTGGGGCGACGAGCGCCGGCCCGCGCTGGTGCTCGTGCATGGCGGCAGGGACCATGCACGCAACTGGGACCCTGTCGCAGAGGCGTTGGCGGGAGACTATGCCGTCTACGCAATTGACCTCCGCGGGCACGGCGACAGCGACTGGGCCATCGGCAGCCAGTACAGCCTGCCGGAATTCACGGCTGACCTCGGCACCTTCGCGACGCATCTCGGTCGCGACCCGTTGTTGCTCGTTGGCCATTCACTCGGAGGGGCCGTGGTGCTCCAATACGCGGGCGTCTCCCCAGAGCGCGTGCAAAAGGTTGCTGCGATCGAGGGGCTCGGCCCCTCTCTTGTGCAGCACGAGCCGGCCGACCTGCGCATGCGACGCTGGTTCGCACAACTACAGGACTTCGAGCAGCGGGCGCCGCGGCGCTACACATCGATCGTGGAAGCTGTCCAGCGGATGCGCGGGGCCAATCCAAACCTCAGCGCGGAGATGGCCGAGCATCTGACGGTACACGGTGTCAAGCGGGACGAGGACGGGCATTACACCTGGAAATTCGACAATTATGTGCGCCTGCGCTCGCCGTACGAGTTCAATATCGAGGACGCGCGAGAGCTGTGGAATCAGATCCGGTGCCCTGTGTTGCTGGTGCGCGGCGACCGCTCGGGTGCGGCGGATCCCGAACACGACGGCAAGGCGAGCGCGTTCCACAACTACCGGTCGGTGACCATCGAAGGGGCCGGCCATTGGGTGCACCACGACCGGTTTGAGCCGTTTTTGGCGCTCCTGCGCGGGTTTCTCAGCGGGGACTGAGCGGTGAGGATCGCCGTCTGGACTCAGTCCTCAGACCTCAGTCCTACGGCTATACTGGCGCCAGAAGTCCCGGATTCCCCTTGCCACGGCAGGAGCTCACGGCGCCGGAGGACGCGATGACCACGACTATCTCCATCCAGGATCTCGCGGAGAACGACCTGGAACACCTCATCCACCCGCTGTATCACCGCAAGGCCCAGGAGAACCAGACGATCTTCGAACGGGGAGAGGGCGTCTGGCTGACCGACGTCAATGGGAAGCGCTACATCGATGGGCTGTCGTGTCTGTGGAACGTCAACGTCGGCCACGGCCGCGCGGAGCTTGCGGAGGCGGCAGCCGAGCAGATGCGGACGCTGGCCTTCGTCAACAGTTATACAGGTTTCTCCAACATCCCGGCGATTGAGCTGGCGACGAAGCTGGCGTCGCTTGCGCCGGGCGACCTGAACAGCGTCTTCTTCACGAGCGGCGGCGGCGAATCGACCGAGTCGGCATTTAAGATGGCCCGCTACCTGTGGAACGTCCAAGGCCAGCCGGAGAAGTACAAGATCATCTCACGCATGGACGCCTATCACGGCGTCACTCTCGCGGCCCTCGGTGCTACGGGCATCCCGCAGTACTGGGATCGCTTTGGTCCGCCCGCGCCTGGATTCTTCCATGCGCTCGCGCCCAACATCTACCGACTTGGCGACGGCGATCCCGAGAGGACGGCCCAGGAGGCGATTGACTCGATTGAGGAGATCGTCGCCAGGGAGGGCGCCAATACGGTCGCCGCCGTTATCGCCGAGCCAGTCCAAGGTGCCGGCGGCGTGATCGTGCCGCCGCCGCAGTACATCAGGATGCTACGCGAGCTGTGCGATCAGCACAATATGCTGCTGATCGCCGACGAGATCATCACGGGATTCGGGCGCACAGGCCGCTGGTTCGCTCAGGATCACTATGGCGTCCAAGCCGACATCATGGCGTTCGCGAAGGGTGTGACGAGTGGTTACGTACAGCTCGGCGGGATCATCGTCAGCAAGCGAATTCAGGAGCTTCTGGCCGCACAGCCGCCCGACGTCCGCTGGATGCACGCCTACACCTACTCGGCGCATCCAACGGCCTGCGCAGTCGGACTGGCGAATATCGCCATTATCGAGCGCGAAGGGCTTGTCGAGCATTCTGCGCAGATGGGCAGGTACCTGCTTGAGCAGCTGGAGACGTTGCGTTCACTGCGGTATGTCGGCGACGTCCGCGGGCTTGGCCTGCTGGCGCGCGTCGAGCTCGTGAAGGACACGGCGACGAAGGAGTCGTTTGCTCCGGCGGACCATGTCGGCGATCGCGTGATGTCCGAGGCGCGCAAGCGCGGACTGATCTCGCGCAACCGCGGCGAGGTGATCTGCATTGCGCCGCCGCTGGTGATCGAGAAGGACGAGATCGATCAGCTCGTGACGATCCTGCGGGAGTCGATCGAGGCGATTACGTCGAGCCTGTAGCCGCGTACTGCGGCTCAGGGTAGGTGGGTGGCACGCTCGGGTTTCGCCCTTCACCCTCGCCTCTCCCGTCGGCGAGAAGGAAAGACGGGCCGCCTACTCAGGCGTCGCCCCGCTCCCATGTCGGTGTTAGGAGGCCAGAAGGGCTGCGCGGACTCCGAGAGCGGGGCGAGTCAGCGATTCCCGAGCGCACCCTCCAAGTCATCGATCGTCATTACGCGGGCGAATCCAGGGAAGACGCTCTCCATGAAAAAGTCGTTCACACTCTCCTGATTCGAGGTGCAGGCGTCCCGGATGACAATCTGGTTGTAATCGCGATCGCGGGCGGAGTAAGCAGTACTCGCGATGCCAACCTCCGTCGAACCTCCCGCCAGGATGATCGTATCGATTCCGGCGGTTCTCAGACTCAGCTCGAGGTGCGTCTGGAAGAACGCACTCCAGCGGTGCTTCTTGATCACGTAGTCTGCGGCTTCAGGCTCCAGCTCAGGAGCGATCTCGGCGTTTCGCATGCCAGAGCCGTGAATGGGCGACCTGGTCAGGCCAGGCCCGCGACCTGATGGGATCTGAGGGCCTCGGTCCGCGATAAGTGCGGCAAAATCCCGATGGTCTGTGCGGTGGTCCGCCTGAGCGTAGAAGACCGCGATCCCCCCGAGGCGGCAGATGCGCCCGAGCCTGGTTAGTCTCGGAAGGATTCCCGAGGCAGCCACCCGCACCTGCGCTTCGGGCTCCGCCGGATGCAGATAGACGTTCAGCACGTCGAAGAAGAGCATACCCGTCTTCTCGGGGACAATCGGGAACTCCGCCATACCGATCCCTCCTTCCGTTTGGGTGTGGTCATACGAGGATCTTCTCCATCACGATTACATCGACCCAGTGGCCATCGAGCATGCCCTGCTCATGATAAATGCCGACGGTCACAAAATCGTGGCGTTCATACAGCCGCATGGCGGGCGCGTTGGTTGGGAACCCGGCCAGCACCATCTTGTGATAGCCGAGTGAACGAGCGCGCACCTCCAATGCGCTGAGCAACGCCTCGCCCACTCCCCGCCCGCGGTGCTGCCGCGCCACATAACACGAGAAGTCGACGACGTGATGGTACGCCGGGCGATGGTTGAAGGGGTTCAGGGACCCCCAGCCAATGACGGCGCCCGAGCCGTCTACGGCCACCAGCACCGGGTGGCGGGAGCCGCGCTCGGCGAGCCACTCGACGCGCTCCTGCGGGCTGCGCAGTTGCGTCTCCAGGGTCGCGACGCGATCCTCGATGCCCTGGTTGTAGATGTGTGCGATCGCCGCCGTATCATCCGGTGTCGCGTCGCGGATGTCCATACCATGCGGTCCTTGCGCCTGGCGTGTAACTAAACGATACGGCAGCGAAGTATCTCCCGATCTTCCGGTAGACTGGGCGCAATGTCAAGGCCGCGCGTTTACTACTGTCGATGACCAATGAACTCGACCGCGTGTAGTGATCAGTGAATATGTCCGCTCATGGGAGTAGACAGCATCAATAATTACGGCAGCAGCGCAGAAGCGATTCATGCGCTATTGGGCCGCGCGGGCGAGTGTACCGGCGATTGTGATGGGGTCTCAAGATCGAGCCCTTCGTCTCCCTCGCGCACGTCTCAGGTGGAGCGGCCGGTTTATAATCCCGACAGCGTTCACCATAAGGCGGCTTCCTGGGGGAACCCGAGGGGGGGTGTGAATCCGTGAGCATCCCCGATTATCAGAGCCTGATGCTGCCTTGACTAAAGATCCCTGGGGACGGCAGCGGGGGTGCTGATTACGACCTCGGAGTTCTCACCCGACGCTAAGGAGTATGTCGACCGAATCGAGAAGCGCATTGTGCTTATCGATGGGGATCTGCTGGCGAAGTACATGGTGGACTTCGGGATCGGTGTGGCCGAGGTCGCGATCTATGCTGTTAAGAGAGTTGACCTTGACTACTTCGAGTCCACGTAGTCGCCGTAGCCACGTGGCTAATGGGAGGACGAGGGCATGAGAGCTGTGACATTCAGCCGGTTCGGTGGGCCCGAGGTGCTCGAGGTCAAGGAGTTGCCGGAGCCTCTGCCGGGCCCGGGCGAGGTGAGGATCCGGGTTGCGGCGGCGACGGTTAACCCGACCGACGTAGGCTTCCGATCGGGCCGGCAGGCTGCCCAATTGTCGTCGAACATGCAGCCGCCGTACATTCCAGGAATGGAGATGGCCGGGGTGGTGGATGCGGCCGGGCCCGGCGCGGGCTGGAAGCACGGCGATCAAGTGATGGCGATCGTCATGCCGCGGCGGCCAGCTGGGGGCGCCATGGCTGAGAAGGTCGTCGTCCCATCAACATCGGTCGCGGCGATACCGGAGGGCGCGAGCCTCGCGCAGGCAGCCACGCTGCCGATGAATGGGCTCACAGTCCGGCTTGCGCTGGACCAACTGGCTCTCAAACCCGGCCAGTTCCTGGCAGTGACCGGCGCCGCCGGCGCGGTGGGCGGGTACGCGATTCAGCTCGGCGTTGCCGAGGGACTGCGTGTCATTGCCGTGGCCGGACCGAAGGACGAGGCGCTCGTGAAAGAGTTTGGCGCGAGCGTCTTCGTGGTACGCGGCGACGACGCCCCGAAGCGGATCCGGCAGGCGGTGTCGGGCGGTGTCGACGGGCTCGTTGACGCGGCCGCCATCGGCGCGCCGATCCTGCCCGCCATCAAGGAAGGCGGCCGGCTCGCCGCGGTGCGAGGTTGGGAGGGCGAGACGGAGCGCGGCATCGAGATTAAGCAGGTGCGGGTGGCCGAGTACCTGCAGAACCAGGAGGCGCTGGATCGGCTCGGCCGCCTGGCCGGCGAGGGCAAGCTGACGCTGCGTGTCGCCGAGACGTTTCCGCCTGAGCGCACCGGCGAAGCGCAGGAGAAGCTGAGTGCGGGAGGGGTTCGAGGCCGGCTCGTCATCGTGTTCTGAGTGAGCTTCGAGGGCGCTCTGACTTGATCTCGAGCCTTGGTCGCCCTCACCCCAACCCTCTTCCCCTAGGAGAGATTCCGTTCGCTCCGGCGTTCAGACTCCGGCGGACTGTGGCCCGAGCGGGCCGACGGTGCCCAGGGGTAGCCCGAAGGTGCGACGGATGAACAGCACTGCCTCACGGAAGGCGTCATCTGCGTGCTCGGGCACGTAGTCGCTGCCGCCGGGCAGGGTGAAAGCGTGTCTCGTGCCCCAGTAGGCTTTCAGCTCGACGTGCTTCCCCAGTTCGTTCAACGTGCGGCTCAGCTCGTAGACCGACTCGATCTTGACAGCAGGATCGGACATCCCATGGAGGATAATCAACGGTACGTCGATGCGGAGCGCGGCGTCGGCCGGGCTCTCCGGGAAGCCCTTGGACTTCTCCTGAACGAAGAGACCCCCGTGATAGACCACGCCGGCCGCGAAGCCCGGCTCGTTCGCGAGCCCGAGGTAGGTGAGACCGCCGCCCTTGCAGTAGCCGCTCATCACCATGCGACTGAGGTCGACAGACGGCTCGCGCTTCAGCAGCTTGAACGCGCCCTCGATAGTTTCCAGGCTTTGCACATTTGTCGGGCTGTTGCTCTGCGTGAAGTAGTTGACCGCCATTCCGGCGATCCCCTCCTCGGCGTAGCGCATGCCAACGCTCTTAAAGGCGTCATTCACGCCGTTGCGGCCGTGAAACATGATGATTGCGGGATAGCGTCCTGGCTCGGTGGGTGTGGAGATCCACGCCTGTTGCTCACCGCCTCCGCCTGGAAACGTGACCTCGCGCGTCGTTGTCTCATACACGTCATTGACCTCCTAGCGCTGCTGTGACCTCGATCTCGACCAGCTTACCCGAGGTCGAGTAGCCCTCCGCGACGCCGAAATCCACCGTCGCTCCTGTCTGTTCCAAGACTGGCGCCAGCATTGGCCGCAGCTCAGCCGAAGACTGGCTTCGGTGCAGTATGCAGGAAATCTTCACGGCGTTGCTCCCTCCGGCGCCCGCGTGCGCCAGAGTGCCCTGGATTGCCGTGAGAATTTCGGCCGTTTGCTCTGCCAGCGTGGGAAGGACAGAAGTGACTCCCGAGAGGACGACTATCGACTCGCGCACCAGATAGCGTAGCGGCACAATCGGAGGCTCGTACTCCACGAGTGTCTTTGGCCCCTCACCGGAGGCCCGCATAGCCCAGAGCTCGACTCCTACGGCGGCATCTGAGTCTAAATAACCGGCGGCGATGAAGCTGGAGCTCGCCGATCGCGCCGTGCCGGTCAGCGTCGCAGCCCGCACGCGGCTTCCGCTGTCGCGCCTGTCGCGGTCACGGGCCCAGAGTCGAGTTCGCATCGTGTCGGCCAGAGACAAGCCGGACCGGCCGAGCTCGGCGTTGAGGCGGCTGAAGAGTTCCCTCGCCTGCGCCTCGACATCGAGCTTGGGTAGACCCTCAGCGCGAAGGGCCATCCACTCGTGTCCCAGCCAGTCATAGGTGACAGACTGCATCGACTATTCACCCTCCAGTCTCAGCGACCGTTAGGGACTCACGATAGCCATGCCCAGCTCTTGCAGCAACTCCCGTACCCGTTCTCCGATATCGTCGCGAATCGCTCGTACTGCGCTGACAGGCTGCCGGGCAGGGTCGTCGACCTCCCAGTCGAGGTAGCGTTTGCCGGGGTAGATTGGGCAAGCATCACCGCAGCCCATGGTGATAACGACGCCAGCGGCCTTGACCGCCTCGTCGGTCAGCGGCTTGGGGAACTCCTTTGACAGGTCGAGCCCGAGCTCACCCATCACCGCGATGACTGCGGGATTGATGTGCTCCGAGGGATCCGAGCCCGCGGAGCACACCTGGACCCGGCCGCCGCTCATCGCATCCGTCAGCGCTGCTGCCATCTGTGACCGGCCGGCATTGTGGACGCAGACGAACAAGACCAGCGGTAACTCCCGATGGTCGCGGTTCTGCATGGCTACCGGCTCCTTAGCGCTTCTCGCCCGAGCGGACGAGCTGATAGACGAGTGCGCCCAGCAGCGCTCCAGCGATAGGGCCGGCCCAATACACCCACCAGGAACTCCAGTCATTGGAGACGAGCGCGGGCCCGAACGAGCGCGCGGGATTCATCGAGGCGCCCGCGATGGGTCCCGCAAACGTCGCGGCCAGCGCGACATAACCGCCGATAGCGAGCGCCGCCGCTTCGCCGACCGCTCGGACATCCGTAGCGACCGCCATGATCACGAACATCAAGAAGAAGGTCAGCGCGATCTCAAGGACGAGCGCCTGACCAGCGCCGTGGCTTGGGAGCGTCGCCCCCAGGTGGGCCGTGTCCCCGTACAGGGCCTTGGTGAGGAGGCTGGCAGCGGCGGCGCCCGCAAGTTGGGCGCCGACGTAGCCGGGCACATCGCGCCGCGGGAAATGCCGCATGACGGTAAAAGTGATCGTGACCGCGGGGTTGATGTGTGCGCCGGAGATATGACCGATAGCGTAGATCATGACGCCGACGACCAGTCCAAACGTAAGGCCCACTCCCACCGGTGTAACGCCTCCGTTCGAATAGGCGTTGATGACCGCGGCGCCCGGTCCGGCGAAGACGAGGGCAAAGGTGCCGACGAACTCGGCCGCATAGCGACCGCCCGCCGGACCGAGTCGTATAGACGTGCGTCGATATGTCGGCGTCGCCAGATCCTCCGAGGTTGTCACGCTGCCTCCTTTTGTGTTGTGCGGCCGTTTACGCGCAGCTTGCAGGACTCGGGTCGAAACTGGCGAGGTCCAGGAGATTCGTGAAGCTCTGTTTGAGGTGCTCGACTGCCTCCTCGTTGAGGCGGTAATAGACCCAGCGTGCATCGCGCTGCTCGCGTCGCTGAAGCAGCAGGCCCGCCCGGCGCAGGACGCCGACGTGGTGGCTGGTCATGCTCTGCGAGACGCCGAGCATGTCCTCGAGGTCGCAGACGCACAGCTCTCGCTGTGCCAGCATGCCGATTATGCGCAGGCGCGTCGGATCCGACAACACCTTGAGCAGCTCCGGAAGGCGTCCGATCGGCGGCTGCCTTGCAGCGACCGCGGAGAGTTGCATCGACGCCTGTCGATTTACTTGGGTCATGAAAGCATGGTAGTTTGCCCTACACCCTCTTCGCTACCGGCCAGTAGGGTTGAGGAGGAGCTGCTTGTAGTACTATGGTCTCAAGATTCTGAATTATCGGAATTTACTGAATGACCAGTCAGCAGCAGCACTTCATCGACGATATGGGCCAGCAGATGGTGGCCTGGACCCTTCCTCGGACTTCGGGCAGGGTGTACGGCTATCTACTCCTGCAGGGAGGTCCAGTCAGCGCGGATCAGATTGCGGCGGATCTTGAGGTGGCCAAGAGCGGCGTGAGCGTTGCGGTACGTCAACTGGTCGCCTTCGGGTTGGCGCGCAGCGTGGCGCAGCACGGTTCGCGGCGCCTGCTGCATGAAGCGATTTACGACTTGGACACAATGCTTGCCGCGCGTGATGCGCAGATGGCGAATCTCATAGCCCGGCTCCGTCACGGCGCGGAGGTTGCACCCGCTGGTCCGCCCCGCCGCCGCCTCGCGGAGATGGCGACGCTTGTCGAAGACCTCATGGACGCCATTCGTGAAGTCGCGGAACAGCGATCAGCACGCAGGCGGGTTTCCTGATGGCGGAAGTCCGGACCGTTAATCAGCCATCGGGAGCGCGGCGGGACGATACACCCCAAGACCTGGCGAACGAGTCTCGCCGTCTCGCGGACGCCGTCTGGGAAACTCTGCGCATTACGAATCCCGAAGGCGTCGATCGTGGCGAGTTGGAATCGGTTGCGGCAAGCGTAGGTATTCCGCTCGGCGTTCTGTTGGCACAGGAGCCCGAATCCGAGGACCGAGAAGCAGGCGGCCAGTCCGCGACTCCAGCCGGCGTCCTTGCGGTCGATGGCAAGACGCGGCCGGCGAACCTCGCGAACCTGGTATTACTCAGCACACCTCCCCACACTGATGTCAGAGGAGCTACGTCTCTGAACGAGACGTTCCGATCCGCGCTCCACAACCTGGCCGCAAACCGCACGCGCGGCCTGCTGACAATGTTGGGAATCATCATCGGCGTATTCGCAGTTGTGGTCTTGCAGGCGGTTGGCAATGGACTCATCGGCTATACCGATTCGATAACCGGCGATTATGGAGGCAACAACGTCACTATTCAGCCCGCGCGATTGATCTCGAACGGCCTCGATACAGGTACTCTGCGGCGGTCCCTGTCGCTTGCAGATGCCGAGGCGCTCGCGGCGCCGGGGGCAGTTCCGGATGCCATGGCAGTCTCGCCAACTGCCAGCAGCAAGGGCCTGGTGCACGCGGGCGATGCGAACTTTTCAACGACGGTTATCGGCGTCTGGCCCGACTACCTGATCGTCGGCGGCTACACGCTGACTTCCGGCAATTTTGTTACATCTGACGACGTAAACAATCGTTCGCTGGTCGTTGTTCTTGGCGCCAATCCGGCACATGCGCTGTTCGGGAACGACAATCCGATCGGCCAAACCGTGTGGGTTGACGGCGTTGCGCTGCGAGTGATCGGCCTTATGAAAGCCCAGGCGTCGATCATCGGCGGCGGCGACGATCAGATCTACGTGCCGCTCTCAACGGCGTTCAGCCGGATTTTTGGCGGGCAGCCCAGCACGACCGATGGAAGCAAATCGCTCGACAGCATCATCATCCGTGCTCAATCGAGCTCCACCATCGCCGCAGTCCAGGACGAGAGCACAAGCCTGCTCATGGCTCGCCATCAAATTGGTAACGGACAGCCGGACTTTGCCGTGTCGAGTCTGCTCTCAGCGCTGGAGCAGCGTGCGCAAATACTCGCGGCTATGAATGCCTTCATGGTTGTCGTCGCCGGCATCTCGCTTCTGGTTGGCGGTATCGGAATCATGAATATCATGCTCGTCTCGGTTACTGAGCGCACTCATGAGATCGGCTTGCGAAAGGCGATCGGTGCGCGCAGCCGCGATATTCTCAACCAATTTCTCATGGAAGCGGGGCTCATCAGTCTCGTCGGCGCGGGAATCGGCGTTGGCTGCGCCCTGCTGCTCGTGCTCGTCATCAGTGCAGTCTGGCGGCCATGTCCGCCCTCTGTCGTGGGGACTATCGCTGCCGTTGTGGCGGCGCTTGGCACCGGTCTGTTCTTTGGGGTGTCACCCGCCAAGCGCGCAGCGGCACTGCAACCGATCGAAGCGCTTCGCGCCGAGTAAAACAGCTTCCTGCTTGGGTGATACCCAAGTCTGAGACGGAGCATCACAGGTGGCAATCGAGCTGCACAACATAACCAAGACTTACATCGCCGGCGAGACTGAGCTGCAGGCGCTCAAGGACATCTCGCTGACGATATCCGATGGTGAATTGTGCGCCATCATGGGTCCCTCGGGCTCTGGAAAGAGCACACTGATGAACGTCATCGGCTGCCTCGACAGGCCGACGAGCGGCTCGTACCTGCTCGATGGGGAGGACGTATCGACACTAGAGCCGGATGTGCTGGCGCGGGTACGCAACCGAAAGATCGGATTTGTCTTCCAGTCCTACAACTTGATCCAGCGCACCGACGCACTGGGCAACGTGGCAATGCCAATGCTGTATGCAGGCGTCGCCGCGGAAGAGCGTCGCGCGCGGTCGTTGGCGGCGTTGGCCACTATGGGGCTTGGCTCGCGCGTACACCACATGCCGAACGAGCTTTCAGGGGGTCAGCAGCAGCGCGTTGCCATTGCGCGCGCAATCGTGATGCGGCCAACGCTCATACTTGCGGATGAGCCCACTGGCGCTCTTGACACACAAGCATCGCTGGAAATGATGGAGATTTTTCAGCGCCTCAATATCGACCTCGGCATCACGGTTGTCATCGTGACGCACGAGCCGATGATCGCCGAGCATACGCGTCGCGTGCTGCACATTCTCGACGGGCGGCTCAGTGGCGACGAGGCCGTGCGGCATCCGAAAATCGCCGCGGGCGAGCTCCGTGGAGGCGCTCCTGCTTTGTTGCCTGGCTGATGGAGCGCTGAGTCCGGTCAGCCGCCGGCGACGGCGGGAACGATGCTGATTTCGTCTCCGGTTTTAAGGGGCGTCGCGAGGCCTGAGAGGAATCGAACATCCTCGCCGTTTACGAAGATGTTGACGAATCGCCGGAGCTCACCGCTGTCATCGCAGAGACGCTCCCTGAGGCCTGGATACGAGGCCTCGAGATTGCTGATGATCTGGGCAAGACTCTCCCCCTCGCCAGTGACCGTGTCCTGCTCGGCCGTCAGCTTTCGCAGTGGTGTTGGGATTTTCACTAAGACGGTCATATCTGCTGGAGCCCTTCCCATGGTCCCTTCCATGGGAAGGGACGGAAATGTCTTATTGAGGCGGCGCGGCATCAGTTGCCCTCGAGAACGTCGCCCTCGACCGGGTCCACCCGTACGCCCTTTGCTTCAGCCCAGTCGAGCGCACGTGCGATCTCGGCGGGATCGCCCTCGAGCTCAACCATCACCCACGCCATCTTCTGCTCGACATCCGCCATGCGAATGTTTGTGACCACCTGGAACTCGTGGCCGAGCAAATAGATAATCGGTTCCTTAATCAGGACTTCCGGGTAGGTGAAGCGTACCCGCTTCCGTGCCATTGCCCCTCGATTCAGATGCCGGTCCCCCGGACCCGCGTTAGCCTGCTGCCTCGGCCACAGCACCGTAGGCCGGTGCATCTCGTCGCCGCTCCAGCAACCGTTTCTCGAAGGACTCAATCGTCGGCGCGATATGGAGCGGGCTGATGACGTGGTCGGCGACTGCTTCCTGCGTTTTGAGGCCGGCTCCAGTGATGAAGGCGACCGTCACCTCGTTCGGGTGGATCGCGCCCTCCTCGACGAGGTGCCTGAGCGCCGCGACGGTGGTGCCGCCAGCGGTCTCGGCAAAGATTCCCTCGGTCTCGGCCAGGAGTTTCATGCCATCGATGATCTCCGCGTCCGTGACAGCGGTCGCAGCGCCGCCTGTCTCGGCCAGCTGCTTCAGCGCGTAGTAGCCATCGGCTGGGTTGCCGATGGCCAGCGATTTGGCGATCGTCTTTGGCTTGACGGGCCGGAAGTTGAAGCTGTGCTCACGGAACGCCGTAACGACCGGCGCGCAGCCCTCAGCCTGCGCGACCGACATTCGCGTGTGAATCTCTCCAATCAAGCCGACCTTTTGCAGCTCAGTGAAGCCTTTGTAGATCTTCGTAAACAGAGAGCCGCTCGCGACCGGCACTACGCAGTGGTCCGGCGTGCGCCAGCCGAGTTGCTCGGCAACCTCGAAGCCGAGGGTCTTGCTGCCCTCAGCATAGTAGGGTCGCATGTTGATGTTCACGAACGCCCACTTGTATTTGTCGCCCAACTCGGCGCAGAGGCGGTTGACATCATCATAGTTGCCGTCCACGGCCACCAGATTGGGATCGTAGATTGCAGATCCCAGAATCTTGCCTGCCTCGAGATCTGAAGGGATGAACACGTAGGATTCCATCTCGGCCTTGGCCGCGTGGGCCGCGACACTGTTGGCGAGGTTGCCCGTCGACGCGCACGCAAGGGTTGTGAACCCAAACTGTCGCGCTCGGGAGCCGGCGATCGCTACCGGCCGGTCCTTGAAGGACCATGTCGGATTGACACAGTCATTCTTCAAATACAGCTCACGCAGGCCAAGCTTACGCGCAAGATTGTCCGCGCGAAGCAGTGGCGTGAACCCTGCTTGGAGGTCGATGCGGTACTCCGCGTCGACCGGGAGCAGTTGAGCGTAGCGCCAAAGCGAAGCCGGACCGCGCTCGATTGCCTCGCGACTGATATCGCGGCGGATGGCGTCGTAATCGTAGGCCACCTCGAGCGGGCCGAAACAGAACTCACAAACGTGGATTGGCTCCAGCGGATACTCGCGCTGGCATTCCCGGCAACGGAGCGCCGTCGCATACAACATCGCCTACCTCCCTTGGCAGCCCGCCTCAAGCGGGCCTGGACGGACCTGGCTGCAGCTCATCGGCAGCGTAGGAAAGGGCGTGCTGACCGCGCGGAGAAATAAAACGCCTCTTCCGCGGGAGACGAGAAGAGGCATGCAGAACCTGCATTAAACCTCTCATCTGTCCCCGATTCAGCCGGGGCCGGAGTTGGCACCGCTGCTTGGGCAGACCATCCGTTACTGTCTGACAAAAGCTCGGTTGCCGGGCTTCGTAGGGCCGATCCCTCCACCGCTCTTGATGAGAGAGCAGCTATTCAGTTGTACCAGCCATCGTAGCGGTGTCGATTGTCCCTCGTCAACGAGAACTTATGGTAGTTTCGCGGTTTCGAACAGCTCCAGCATCTGTCGTGCTCGCTTGGCCACAGGCGCATCGACCATCACGCCGTCGACCTGCACCGCGCCACGTCCTTCTGCGCTCGCCCTGTCGTAGGCTTCGACGATGCGGCGCGCATTGTCGAGCTCCTCGTCCTTGGGGGTGAAGAGCCGGGCTACGGGTTCAACCTGCTCCGGATGGATCAGGAGTTTGCCCTGGTAGCCTGCGCGCTTGGCCTCCGCCGCGTCATGCAACAGTCCCTCCAGATCATGAAGATAGGGGTAGACGGTATCGATCGCCATGATCCCGGCCGCCCGTGAGACGACTGCGATAAGACTCCGCGCATAGGCAAGCTCGCCGCCACCCGGCGTTCGCTCGATGCGCATGTCGGCCGTGTAGTCTTCTCCGCCGAAGGCCAGCGCGACGATGCGCTCGGAGGCGCGGCTGATCGCCTCGGCACGCAGAAGCGCGGACGCGCTCTCGATGTGGGCGATCACTCGCGTGGCTCCAGGCTCGACGCCGTTGAGAGCCTCGGCATCACGCAACAGCGCGTCCGCGTAGCGAACGATCTCCGGTGAGTCCGCCTTCGGTAGCAGGATCCCGGTCAGCTCCGGCATAACGACGGCCCGGCAGTCATCCTTCGCCAGGAGCGTGTACGTGCTGTTCACCCGTACCCAAGCCTGTTTGGCTGCCTTGGCGACCGGCACGACGGCGGCGCGAACGAGGTCGCGGGCGCGGAGCTTCTCATCCGCGGGCACCGAGTCCTCCAGGTCAAGGACGATCGCGTCGGCCCTCAGACCCCGCGCCTTGGCGAGCATCTCTGGGCGTGCCCCGGACACGAACAAGAGGGTTCTCAGTAGACTCACGACGGTCTCAGTAGACTCATGACGCTCAATGGACGTATTACTCCGGCTGGCTGGTTGCACCGGTCGCCGCCTCCGCCGCCGGGCTCAATTGCACGCGGGCGATTCGAAGGCCATCGAGCGCCACCACCCGCAGGGTCCTGTCCTCGGCCGTGACCTCATCACCGACCGTGGGCTTGCGAGCGAGCGCGCCGAACACATACCCGCCGATCGTATCGTAATCGGTGTCGTCCAGATGAAGCCCAAAGCGGTCGTTGACGTCGTCGATCAGGCTCAGGCCATCGATGAGCGCCGTACCGTCCGAAAGAACCTCGATTTCAGTCTCGGGACGCTCGAACTCGTCCTGCACCTCGCCGAAGATGCGCTCCAAAAGGTCCTCCAGCGTGACCAGACCTGCGGTACCGCCAAACTCGTCGATCGCAATGGCGATCTGCACCCGCTGCTGCTGCATGGTTCGCAGAAGGTCGTCAAGCCGCATCGTCTCAGGCACGAGTAGGGGGCTGCGCATCAGCTTGCGCACATCGAACTCCCCGCCCTCGAGGCGCTCACGCCGGTGGAGGAAATCGCGCAGATAGAGGATGCCGACCACGTTGTCCAGGTTCCCCTCGAAGACCGGAATGCGCGTGTGCCGCTCCTGTGAGGTAAGCGCGAGGAACTGCCGGTAGGTGATGTTGGAGGGAATAGCGATCATCTCGGTTCTGGGGACCATGACCTGACGGACGGCAAGTTGCGAGAACTCGAAGACACGGATAAGCATCTCTTCTTCACCCTCGTCGAGCACGCCTGCCGATGTACTGGCGGTGACGAGCCGCTTCAGCTCCTCCGAGCTGTGGGGGCGCTGGTGCGTGGTGGCCTCGCCGGCGCCGGCGAGACGCGCCAGCGCATTACCGCCGGCCTCCAGAACTGAGATAAACGGACCGAGGACAGTCATGAACACCCGCAGAGGGAAGACAGCGAACAGCGCCACAGATTCGTTGTAGTGGAGGCCGATCGCCTTGGGAGCAAGCTCGCCAACGATGATATCGAGTGCGGTGATGAATAGGAACGCGATCCCGATCGCGATTGCCTGTGCGCTCGCGCGCGAGATTGGCGGCGGGAGCATCTCCAGCAACGGGCTGAGCGCTCTGGCGACGGTCGGCTCCGCGAGAGCGCCGAGCAGGAGGCTGACCAAGGTGACGCCGAGTTGGGTCGCCGCAAGCAGTCTACTGAGGTCGTCTACGGTCTTCTGCAGCGATCGTGCGGAGTGGTGGCCCTCGCCAACGAGCTCCTCGATACGAGTCCTTCGAAGTGTCACCAGGGCGTATTCGGATGCTACGAAGAAGCCGCTGATCAGCGTAAGAACAACGACGGCTGCCAATCTGGCAGCCGTGAGCAGGATCTCGTACATCAGCGGAAGTATACCAAGGGGCTGTCGCTCGCCCGTTTACGCCGCGAGCGGCATCCCCGCATGTCTCCTAGAGGCCCTGGAATCTGGGTGGGCGCTTCTCGGCGAAGGCACGCGGCCCCTCGGCGGCGTCTTCTGTCTGGCGCAGCGCCTGCTGGATCGCCTCCTCGAGGCGCAAGCCGTCCGAGAGGTGCATGTACTGGCTGCGCACTGCAAGCTCCTTGATGGCGCGTACCGCCAGCGGAGCGTTGGCGATGATCCGCCGTGCGTAGTCTTCCGCTGCCGCCATCAGGCCTTGGATTGGGACGACTTGGTTCACGAGGCCGTACTGCAGCGCCTGCTGCGCTGTCAGCTGTCCGCCAGTGAGCAGCAGCTCCATCGCGATCGGGTATGGGAGCTGGCGCAGGGCGCGCTGAGTACCGCCGTTGCCTGGCAGAATGCCTCGGGTAACCTCACTGAGACCAAAGGTCGCGTGCTCGGCCGCCACGCGGATGTCGGTGGCGAATAGCAGCGTCATACCGCCGGCCAAACAATAGCCGTTCACTGCCGCAATGACAGGCTTCCAGACCTCGAGGCCGCGGTTGAGGATCTGCTCCGCCTGGGTTTGCCAAAACTCCCAGATCTCCGGCCGGCGCGGGATCGTGCGCTTCAAGTCGTCGCCAGCGGTGAAGGCACGATCGCCGGCGCCGGTGATGATGGCGACCCAGATCTCGGGGTTATCGCGAACTTCTGTCCAGGCCGCGGACAGCTCGGTGTACGTGTCAGGGTCCATGGCGTTCATCGCCTGCGGACGGTTGATCGTCAGCCGTGCGATGTGGTCGCGTATCTCGAACAATAGGGCCATGGAAGTTCTTCTCTCAGTTCAGCAGCAGGTCTCTGGCCATGATGATGCGCTGGACCTCGCTGGGGCCCTCCCCGATCCGGCGGATGCGCAACTCACGGTACCAGCGCTCTAGCGGGAGATCCTTGGTCACGCCGTAGCCGCCGTGGATCTGCATACTGCGGTCGACCACGCGCCCGGCCGCTTCGGTCGCGACGAGCTTTGCCATCGCGGTCTCGAATCGGAAGGGTTGGCCGTGATCCGCCTTGCCGGCCGCGGCAAGCGTCAGCAGACGGCTGGAGCGAATGTCAATCTCGTTGTCAACGATCATCCACTGGATAGCCTGACGATGCGCCAGCAGGTCACCAAAGGTCTGCCGCTGTTTGGCGTGGGCGATCGCCATTCGCTGCGCGGCTACTGCGACTCCGATGCAGCCGGCCGAGTAGGGTATGCGGTTGCGTGTGAGCACGTCGTTGGCAAGGCCGAAACCGCCGTTCTCTTTGCCGAGGATGTTCAAATGCGGTACGCGCAGATCCTTGAACTCCAGCTCCGATGGATACATGGAGGTGCGCAGCGTGTGAATCACCCGCCGTACGAAGAATCCCGGCGAATCCGTATCAACGATGAAACAGGTTATGCCCTGCCGCCCTCGCGTTGGGTCGGTGCGAGCAAAGACGAGACCAAAGTCGGCGGTATCCGATTCCGAGATGAAGATCTTGGACCCGTTAAGCACCCACTCGTCGCCATCTCGCTCCGCGCGTGTCTGGATGGCGCGCGCGGGATCGGAGCCGCCGGAGGGCTCAGTCAGCGCGAAGAAGCCCTGCTTCTCGCCGCGCAGCATTGGATAGAGGTACCGCCGTTTCTGATCTTCGGTGCCCTCATACAACTGGGCAAGGCCAGCATTGCCAAACACCCCGTACGCCGGTGCATAGAGCCCCGCCCGATGCTGTGACGTCTCCTCGGCGATAAGGGTCCGGGTGACGAGGTCAATCGCCGGTCCGCCGTAGTCGACCGGAACGTCGAGATTGTAGAAACCCATCGTGCGGACCTGTTCCACGAGCGGGTCCTTCAGCTCGGGCGGGAGAAAAAAGGCATCCGGATCAAGGTCGAGTTCGAGCGGGACGATCTGCTCTTGCATGAATCGCCGGATTGTCTGGATGACGATCCGCTGTTCATCTGAGGGTTCGAGATCCATGCCCGGACCTCACTTCCAGTGAAATCGAGCCAGCGGCAGATGTGGCTCGCCGGAGGCGACGTTCCCGTCGGGCAGCGCGTTGTGGTCCTCGTTGAAGCGGGAGAGCAGCTCGAGATGGCGTGTGAGGTAGCTGGTGGTCACCTCATAGCGCACACTCTTCAGCCGCCGCTGGATGACCGAGTTGGGCTCGTCGCTTGTGCTGTGAGCGCCAATGGCACCGCGCAGGCCCGTGAGGCTTCGACCGCCGGCATAGCCTATGTAGATAACCTGTCCATCTGCGTCGCCCAACTCATAGACGCCGACGGTGCCCGGAAGGTCCCGCGCACCGATGCCGCGACAGTCCATCCATGGCTTATTGATCGGCACGGCAGCTACCGGACTCTCCGAACCGGCTTAGGCGGTCGCCGGGTCGAGGGCTACCACCCGCGCGACCAGATCGTGTGCGAGCGCCTCGGTGACGCGAACGCGTGGCATGTCGCCGGGCCGTGCAGAGCCAGAGCAGATAACCAATCCATCGACCTCGGGGGCATCGCGATAGGATCGCCCGACGAAAATCTCGGGGACATCGTGCTGCGGAGCCCGCAGCAGCTCCTGGTCGTCGACGAGGACCGTTAGCTCCCTGCCCACAAGGGCGCGGGTCTTTTCGACAGAGATCTGCTCCTGTGCTCGCATGACTCGTGCCCGCCGCAGCCGTTTTACGCGCTCAGGCACCTGGTCCTCCAGCTTGGCTGAGGGCGTTCCATCCTGCGGTGAGTAGGTGAAGACCCCAACGTGATCGAAGCGAACCTCCTGAACGAAGTCGAGCAACTCCTCGAATTCGTGCTGGGTCTCGCCTGGGAATCCCACGATGAGCGAGGTGCGGAGCGCGATGTCCGGCATCGCCGAGCGAAGGTCGCCAATCATTCTCCGCACCATCGCCATGTTTGCGGGGCGGCGCATGCGCTTCAGCACGCCGGCGCTCCCGTGTTGGAGGGGGACGTCGAGATAATGGCAGACCGCCGGTGTCTCCGCCATGACGCGGATCAGCCGTTCGCTGACCCTGCCGGGGTAGGCATACATCAGCCGCAGCCATGGCACTTCAGGTACTGCTTCAGCGAGTGCTCGAATCAGGTCCGGCAGGCCGTCTCGAATGCCGAGGTCCTCGCCCCACGCGGTGCTGTCCTGCGCGACGAGGACGAGCTCGCGAACGCCACAGCTTGCCAGCCGGCGCGCCTCGGCCACGAGGTCGCCCAAACCCGCGCTCGTGAAGCGTCCCTTGATGGTCGGAATAATGCAGAAGGTGCAGGGTGCGTTGCAGCCATCCGAGATCTTGAGGTACGCACTGGCGCGCGGACGGTCGACCGAGGAGGTCAGCGGGATGTCCCAGGCCGCATCGACAGCGTCAGCGGCCAGAGCAGCGACGGCTTCCCACTGACCGACGCCGAAGACGTGATCGATCTCGGGAATCTCTCTGGCAACCTCCTCGCCATAAAGCTGCGTCATGCAGCCGGCGACGACCAGGCGCTGGTGCGGCCGCTTTCGCCCCGCCAGGCGAAGGACGGTATTAATCGACTCTTCTTTCGAACTGTCGATGAAACCGCAGGTGTTGACAACCAAGAGGTCGGCATCAGAGGCGCGAAGGGTGGGCTGATGTCTGCCGCCCTGGAGCAGGCGTTCGAGGTGTTGTGAGTCAACGACGTTCTTGGGGCAGCCGAGTGTGACAAGGTGATAGCGCACGAAGACTAGCCGCCGCCGACCACGAGCAGGACCGCAGTCTCGGGATGGAGCTCGGTCCCAGGGCTCGGCACCTGTGCCCGCACGGGGAGCGTTGCGGGATCGCCGGCACTCTGCGCGACCACGATGGGTACCACACCCGACTTCTGCAGAGCACCCAGTGCCGTGTTCAAATCGGCGCCCGTCAGATTGGGCATAGGCCCATGAGCACCGGGCTGCCCGGATGCGACAGGGATCTTCACCGTTGCGTCAGGACCAGCGCTCGCGAGTACCGTTGGGCTGGTATCGGGGCCCGCGATGGCGTGCACGAGCAGCCATAAGACCGCAAGCGCACAGACGACGCCCGCAAATGCGAGTAGGGGCTGCCGCCCGACTACCGCGCGAGTGTCATCTGGAAGCAGTCCTCTTGCCTGCGGTGTGGCGTTCCAGTGGCGCGTGCGTCGCGGGCTGAGCGGTTGCTCCCAACTCACTCTCGAGAAGGAAGCCCGCGATCTCCTCGCCGAGGCTGCCACTTCCTCCTGCTGCGGTGGCTGCTCTGGCGACTCCGGCCAGCCAAGCCGGCCAAGAGGGTCGAGGCGCGGGACGACGCGTGATGCGGACTGACGTTGCTGGGTGTGTCCAATGACCTCCGGCTCGGCT
>Ga0193751_1000398_pt1 | contig 35141 bp, 36 predicted proteins | sample L1c2metaG_FD_143050 | JGI IMG/M metagenome (GOLD analysis project Ga0193751, IMG submission 143050) | Soil microbial communities from a riparian zone of the East river system, Colorado, United States - L1c2 | ecosystem: Environmental > Terrestrial > Soil > Riparian zone | place: USA: East River...
GTCGCTCTTTCTGTGATGAATAATGCAAAAGGCCGTCCCGTGCTTGTCTAGAACATCCTTTCTGAATGCATTGGAATCTTCATCGTAAGGCGCTTTTAGCTTCTGCCATCCGGTTATCTTGATATCAGAGGTCGGAGAAGTTGCGGTTTGGGCAAAGCTGCGCAGTGCGATAATCATAGCGCATGAGGCGACGGCGAGGATAATGCCAATGGTCACTGTCCGGCGTGGGGTCTTCATAGGAATGCCGGTTTGAGCCAGCGAGCGAGAAATGACAAGCCCAAAAATGGACTCCCAAAAGTTGTTAGGCGGACGTAAGTGAATCGGCGATCGCGATCCGTTACTTAATCGAGCGATGCCCGCCGCGTCACCGTTACCGCAGCGTAGGCTGCGTTCTTTAAAACAAACTTCCGGATTTCAATGCTGATTTTCCGGATCCGAAATCTACGCAGAAGGTGGGACGTCAGATCGTTGGCCAGTGTTTCAAGAAGTTTGGGCGACTGCCGGGACAGAAACTGTTTCGCTTCCTGACAGAGCGCAGAATAGTCGACCGTTCGCGCGATCGCGTCTTGGATGTCGCGGAGATCGCGCGCCGGCCAAAGGGTGATGTTGAGAACAAGGCGCTGGCGTCTGGCTCGTTCGGCTCGCGGAACGCCGACCCGCGCAGAGACTTTCAGCTGCTCAATATGAATTTGCTGTTCGGCGCTAACTCTCATTTTTTTGGAGTCCTAACATCTCGGCGAATTTCTTTCTAACCGACAAATTCCGATTTTGATAAGCCTTTCAGAAACTTCTACCGGCAAATCTCGTAATGACAAAATAAAGACGGGACTCGCCTCAGAATGAAACGGCTTTGTTCTACTGTCCCGTATTTGGGCTTGTCAGGCGCAACCTTACATTTCATCAGGTAACAATATACTTGACTGACCATTGGAAGTGGGTATTCTAGAGGCATGAAAGCACCGAAAACGTTTTTGGAAGCGGTCCGATATTTCAGCGATCCGCAGACCTGTTTGGAGTTCTTGGTTGCGCTCCGATGGCCTCGCGGCGTGAAGTGTCCACAATGTGGTTCTAAGAAAGTAACGTTTCTTGCGAACGCCAGATTGTGGAAGTGCCGGAATGCGCACCCGAAACAGAAGTTTTCCGTCAAAGTCGGAACGATTTTTGAGGACTCGCCTATCGGTCTGGACAAATGGTTTCCGGCGATGTGGCTGGCCGCTAACTGCAAAAACGGGATTAGCTCTTACGAGTTGCACCGCTGTCTCGGCGTCACTCAGAAAACTGCTTGGTTCATGCTCCAACGCATCCGTATGGCAATGCAAGAGGGCATCACGGCCAAAATGACGGGGCGCATTGAGGCCGATGAAACGTTTATTGGGGCAAAAGCTCGCAACATGCACAAAAACAAACGGCGCTCTAAACACCTGATGGGCATCGTGGGCAAAACCGCTGTGCTTGGACTGTTGGAGCGCAATTCCCCCGAAAAGTCGTCGCGCGTTCATTGCAAAGTTGTAGAGGGAACTCGCAGACGCGACGTTGACGCTCCAATTCGGGAGCGCGTCGAGAAAGGTTCTACCGTTTACACGGATTCGTTGAAGTCCTACGACAAGTTGACTGACGAATACGTGCACCAAGTCATCGACCACGCCGAGTGCTACGCGAAAGGGCACGTCCACACTAACGGACTTGAAAACTTTTGGTCGCTGCTTAAACGGGCGATTCGCGGAACGTATGTAAACATTGAGCCGTTTCATTTGTTCCGATATTTGGACGAGCAAGCGTTTCGATTTAACGAACGCAAAGAGAATGATAGCGGTCGATTTGTTAAGGCGCTTCGCGGCATTACTGGCAAAGGGTTGCGGTATGCGAAGCTCATCGGCGGTGATGGTATTCAACAAGCGGGGCAAACAGCGTAAGATCAGAGCATCCACAGGCTAAGGCCATGCCAGACGAGCCAGACGGACAAAATCAGTTGCCCAAGACCGACGACAACGCTTCTCGTCATAACGAGAAAACAAGTGACACACCCAATAAAACCAAAAAGAAGAGCTGCGTAAGCCCACGTGCCCTTCGGTGCATAACACTTATTTTTGACGGTCTGCTTGTTTTCGTCGGTGCCGTTTACAGTTTTTTCGCCTACCAGCAATGGCAGTCCATGAACATGCAGATTCGGATTGCTAACAAGGCGTTGCACATTGAACAACGCGCTTGGGTTACAGAATCGGATATTTCGGGAAAGGCTCAAGAAGGGCAGGTTTATAAAATCGCTGTTACCTTTAAGAACACCGGGAAAACCCCGGCGAAGCAACATCCCGGTCTTAGCGCGAGTTGCTTCCGATTGAAGGAAATTGCCGATCCTGACCCCGATTGGGATACGGAAGTCGCGAAAGAAGCCGCAGGAAATATTTTTACTAAGGGACTCATTCCACCAAATGGTGCGTTCGCGCACAATTTGAATGCTAGTCACGACGCGAAGATGGCGGCTGACGATATTCCAAAAATCAGCAACCCGACTTTGGTTATGCTCGTTTTTGGCAAAATCATTTACTGGGATATATTCGGGTGTGAGCATTGGAGCACGTATTGTTATCGTGCGTATCCAGACGGGACGTTCATCCAATACGGGCCTTACAATGACTCTGATGAAAACGAGTGCTTCTGAATGAGCGAAGAAATCGAATGCGTTGAAGGCGAAGAAGCCGCGAAACGGTTTCGCCGGATGGTCAAGAAAGTGACCGGCGTTCCGAAATCTGAGATCGAGCGGCGAGCTAAAGACTGGCGCGAAGCCAAAGACGCCGAGAAAAGCGAGACAGCGGGCGAGTAAGCGAAACCGCCCTGTCACGCATCGTAATAGCCTCTGTGTTCGGTCAGTCAAGTATATTGTTACCTTTCATCATCGCCGCCAGTGAAAGTCGAACCGGCAGGCAGCGATATGCTCAATTTGAACCGGTTCCAAACGACGCGCTGGAGTGTCGTCCTTTCCTGTGCGCAAACGAGCGAGACGCAGGACGCGGCGCAGAGAGCGTTGTCCGAGCTGTGCCGCGTATATTGGCGACCGGTTTTCGCCTTGATCTGCCGTCGCGGGCATTCAGTAACCGACGCCCAAGATTTAACGCAGGATTTTTTTGTCATGCTACTTAAAGGCAATTTGCTTTCGTTGGCCGATCCAGCACGCGGCCGCTTTCGATCACTACTGCGGACGGCGGTGGAAAATTTTCTGAATGACAAGCAGCACCTCGCCCGACGGCAAAAACGTGGTGGAACGCTACAATTCGTGGCCTGGGATGACTGGATGGCGGAAGTTCCGTCGCAATTGTCGATCTACGGACAAGAATTGAAAAGCTGGCCGGCGGAGCGAATCTTCGATGTGCGCTGGGCCGCAACCGTGACCGAGCAGGCACTGCGTCGGTTAGCGGAAGAATGTGAAAGCCGCGGTCGGCTGAGAATGTTCACAACTCTGAGCAAATACCTGAGTCTTGAGCGGGTAGAAATTTCGTATGCGGCGCTCTCGGCATCGTTGGGCGTTCCCGAGACCGTAATCAAACGAGTTTTGCATCAGCTCCGTGTGCGCTATCGAACCATTTTGCGCGAGGAAGTGTCGCAGACAGTGGCCGACCCGGCGGACGTCGACGACGAAATTCGCTATTTGTGCGCCATTCTGGCCAGCTCGCAGTAAATCGGGTAATGGATCTTTCAGGTCTTACGGATTTGCCAGAACGCTCCGCGAAAGATTGCGCGCGTTGCCGATGTGGCTCGCTCGCACGCGTCGCTTCCGGACTCTGCGTTAGCTGTTTATTGCGCCGTGGCCTTGGTTCGGACGAAGCGAACATCGAGGATTTCGGCGCGCTTCTCGCTGCGGTCGATGTCCCGGATCGGGACTGGCAACTGGGCAGCTATCATATCTTGGAAGAAATCGGTCGTGGCGGCATGGGGGTGATTTATCGTGCGCGGCACGCGCCCTCGCGGCGAATCATTGCCTTGAAACGAGTGCTGAATTATCACAGCGATTCTCGCGAGACCCTGACGCGATTTCAACGCGAAGCCAGAGCAGCCGCGAGCCTCGATCATCCGAATATCCTGCCCATTTACGACGTCGGCGCGACCGAAGACGGGCTTCCATTCTTCAGTATGAAATTCGCCCCCGGTGGAAGTTTGCTCGATTCCAGGGAGAGCTTTCGCGATTCGCCACGACATGCCGTCCAACTGATCGCAACGGTCGCGCGAGCCATCGATCACGCTCACCACCAGGGAATTCTTCACCGCGATCTCAAACCCGGAAATATTCTGCTCGATGCGCGCGGCGAGCCGATGGTGAGCGACTTCGGAATGGCAAAATGGCTCGAAACCGCAAGCGAGCTCACCTGCACGCTCACGGTATTCGGCACGCCGGGATACATTGCGCCGGAACAAGCGGAGAATTCCGCCGCAGATCTTACCCCGGCGACGGACGTTTACAGCCTGGGCGCGATTTTATATGAACTGCTGGCCGGGCAGCCACCGTTTTTGGGCGAGCATGCCCTCGCCGTGATCCGTCAAGCAGCCGATAATGACGCACCGAAACTGCGTTCAGTTATCCCGAATGTCTCACGCGATTTGGAAACGATTTGCGCGCGCTGTCTCGAACGCAACCCGAATCTGCGCTATCAATCTGCCGGCGCCCTCGCCCAAGAGCTCGAGCGCTGGCTGGAAGGGCGACCAATCGCAGCCCGGCCAGTTTCGCCGCCGACGCGGTTGTACCGCTGGTCGCGCCGGAACCCGATTCTCGCAACCAGCCTCGCTGTTTGTCTCTTCTTCGGTACGGCGGTCGTCACGCGCCAGGTTCAGAATTGGAGGTTGGAAAATAAGCTGCGGGAAAACGAACTGACGAGGAATTCGTCGCGGTGTTGCCATTCCTCGACCTGGACAGCGCTACGAAAGAATCCGATTGGACCGCGACCGTGGCGCGCGCACTCCAGACAGAGCTTTCCGAGATCGGCAATGCGCGAGTGGTTGCGGTCGGCAAGGCCGAAGATCTGAAAATGGCGGTTCGTAATTTTCGAACGCGTAGCGCGCTTTTCGGCACTCGCCGCAAGACCGATCGTGGAATCCAAATTTCGGTCCAACTATTCGATCCTGACGGCGAGCCACTTTTCGGACGGATTGTCGATCTCAGCGCAACTTCTGATTTGAAATCATTCACTCGCAGTTTAGCGCCGGCGCTCTATTCAATTCTTATCGCAGACGACTGGTCGAAGTTGATCGCGGCAAAGAGCGATCCCGCGACACGAAACGAGCAGGCGCGCGAGCTAATCGCAGCCGGAAGAGAATTGGGCCTTCACCACACAGTGCTCGGTTTCGATCGAGCCAGGAGTTGTTTTGAAAAGGCGCTTCAGTTGGAACCCCGTTCCGCTCTCGCCCATGCTTATTTGGCCAGTTCCGCCGCGGCCCGCACTCATTGGGTAACCGATACAGCTTTGCTCTCTTATGCGGAGCGTGAAGTGCAAGAAGCTTTCCGGTTGGCACCTGATTCCGGTGACGTGCTTCGCGTCCTGGCGGGAGTCAATTATCAAAAGGGACAACTTAAAAACGCGCTCCAAGCCGCGTTTCGTGCCATTGAAACCAGCCCGTCCAACGCCAAGACCTCCGCGCTGCTTGGAATGATCTTCAATGAACTCGGCCGACCGGATCAGGGATTGCATTGGTTTGAATTAGCCCGCAAGTCCGAGCCTGGCGCATATGACTCCGATCTCGGTGATTGTTGGGCAGCCTTGGGCGATTATGAAAAGGCACGCACGGCCTACCAACGAGCGATCGATCTCCATCCCGAGCGGTCGCAGGGATGGGTCGGCCTTACTCGCCTTGATTTGCTTGACGCCAACTTTGCCAAGGCGCGGGCATTTTGTCTGCAGGATCGCGGCCTCGACCAAGAGCCGATAGACAGGGCGCAACTCGCCGCGCAAATCGAGTTTTTTGCACGAAATCTTCCAGAAGCTCAACGGCTTTACAGACGTCTCGATGAGAGCAACCACGACGGAGGCGGCGCCTTTTACGGAAACGTTAGCTATGGATCGGCCTTGGGACGCATTGGCATGAGCCAGAGCCACTCTGTCAATGCGCGGGCGATGTTGCAGGAGTGTTTGGCTAAAGAAATGCAGCAATCGGAGTCGGCACCAGACAATCCCGACATTCTTTACCGAATCTCTGCCATCGAATCCTCTCTTGGTAAAAATGAACCCGCTATCGAACATTTAGCAGCAGCGGTCTCCGCGGGATGGATCGATTACCGCTCACTCTCTCTCGACCCGCGCTTTGATGCCATCTTAAATGACGCCCGCTTCCAGGCGATCCTCGGAAAACTAAAGTTAAAGGTCGAAGATCTTCGCAAAACAGTTAACCCCAAAAGGTAATCCCAAAACAACTGGTTTCGTCGCGAGTCAGATCGTGATCCAAAACTGGCCGAGGTAAACGAAACCCGACGGCGCAAGACTTGCGAATAGTTTTCGCGACAAACAAAAAGCCCCGGACCTACGTCCGGGGCTTCTGTAAGCTTGAAACAGCTAGCTTATTTAGAAATGAAAAGTCAATCCTCCTCGGAAGACGTGGAATTTCAGATCCGCATCGACGAAGGTATGCGACTCGAAGGTTCGACCCCGGGTGCTCGTGACAAAGACATTGGTCGACGCACTTTCGTCCCCAAGATCCATGTAGAGATAAGTGAAGTTCAACATCCAATGCTGGCTTAGGCAAATATCGAAACCGCCTCCTGCAGTCCAGCCTCCCCGGATGTCGTTGTTATCCTTTCTAAACAGCTCGGTGACTACACCTCCTTCCGGCGTGCTTTCGCTGAATAAGGTTGACTCGCTAACACCGGCCAACCCAACCGCACCGCCACCGGTGCCAAATATCATGAAGCGGTCACCGAAAACATAACCGACGCGAAGGCGGCCGGTGCTGTACCAATCCAGCTCGGTCTTTGAATCAATTGCCGTGTCATAGATAAACGGTGTGCCAGGAGGCAACACAAAGAAGGCATCTGCCGAATCGTGCCGTTCCAGGTTGGTGGCGGAAAGATCCACTTCGAGACCGAAAACCCAATTTCCACGCTGCCAATTATAACCTCCATGGAATCCAGCTTCCCAACTCGACTCGTCATTCTTCCGGCTCCGGTCAAAGACTGTGTTAACGACACCGGGCACGTCACCCGAGGCCGGCGATATCGTTTGTTCGAAGGCAAAGGTTTCTTCATCGAGCTTTCCCCAAATCCCGCCTCCATGAATACCAAAATACCAGCCTTCAAAACATGAGGTCGGCGGAGGCGGTGCAGGTGCCATCTCCTTACTAGATGTCGGTTCCGGACCAGCATAAGCTAAAGCGCAGCATGCGCAGAACATTACAAGGGTTAAGGTAAATTTCTTCATAGCCTTGCTCGTTTAGGTACTACGTCGCACATGGTCAAGAAAAAAAACACTTATTCGTTACGCGGCATTTAACGCGCTAAGCCGGTTGAGCTTGGACAAGGCGACTTGAACTCCTAACGCGGAAACGCGAGCAGTCCGGCAATTGTCATGCCTCCACGTGCTCAGCCGGATTCCGTTCTATCGAAATTGGAGCGAAAACTGTTCGCGCCGGTCGACATCGCCTCCCTGGTCTTCTTTCGAATCGCATTCGGCCTTCTCATGCTCCGAATGGTGAAACAAGATCTCTCAGCGGACACATCTGGTGTGACATTTCCGAAGATCGACTGAACGCTACCGGCCGACGCGATCAGCCCACTCGAAAGCGCACGTCTTTAATCACTTTCCCGCCGAAGCGTAGCTTCAATTTCCGCAGGATTTCGATCTTTGAAACCTGCTCAAGCTCATAGTGGAGCGCTGGTTGGAGCACGCGCACGTAAAGAATGCCTTCGCGCAAGGCGACTGGTGATGAGTGCGCGGAGATGAATTCACCAACGATTTTGCTCCACGCTTCGAGCACTTCGGTTTCATGCAATCGCTCTTTTAGTCCGAGCCGTTGCATCAACTTCGGCAACAGATCGGCGGGCTCAGCCCAGCGGTTCTGCAGGATACGTTTTTCGGGGAGGCCACGCCACTCAGCAAGGACATGGGCGCGAAGTGACGGATTCATGGCACCTTTGATTTACCCACAGATTCACACCGATAAAAACACAGAAATTGTTGTAGAGGCGCCTGCCTGTCTGTTTACGGCGTTTGATACAAACGCCGCTACAACAATGAGTGAAGATCGAGAATCAATACCGTCGCCGCATGTTGCTCGGCAGAATGTTGAGCTCGGTTCGATACTTGGCGACGGTGCGCCGCGCAATCGGAATACCCCGCTTGCTCAAGATCTCAACAATCTCTTTGTCACTCAACGGTGCATTACCTTCTTCACTTTTGACGAGATCGAGGATCGCCTGTTTCACGCTGGTGTTGCTCATCGACTCGCCGGTGGCCGTTTGATAGCCGGGCGTGAAAAAATATTTCATCTCGAACACCCCCTGCGGCGTCGACATGTACTTGCCGGAAATGGCCCGACTCACCGTCGTCTCGTGCACGCCAACCGCGTCTGCGATCTGGACCATTGTCATCGGTTTCAAAAACGCAGATCCCTTGTCGAAGAACTCCCGCTGCCGTTTCACGATCTCGTGCGCAATGTTGGAAATTGTCTGCTGACGCTGGTGAATCGATTTGATCAAAAATTTTCCGCTCCGGATCTTGTCGCGAATGTAGTCCTTCACTTCACTTCCATTCCCGTCCTGCGCCATGATGTCTTTGTAAGTGTTGCTGATGCGAAGATGCGGGATCTGTTCGCCATTTAAGACAACCTGGTAAGCGCCGTTAATTTTTTCGACAGTCACATCCGGCAGGACATAATTTTGCGGCGCCTCGGCGAAGATGGCGCCCGGTCGCGGGTCGAGCTGGGCGATGTTATTGGCGCACTTTTGCACTTGCTCGACGCTGATCCCGATCCGGCGCGCAATTTCCGGAAAACGTCGCTTGCCTAAATCCTGCATGTGATCGGCCACAATTTTGTATTCGAGACTGCTCTGTTTCCCTTCGCGCTTGAGCTGAATGAGCAAACATTCGCGGAGATCTCGCGCGCCCACTCCGGGCGGATGGAAACTCTGGACGAGCGTTAGCATGTGCTCGAAATCTTCCTGCGGTATTCCGGTGTTCAGCGCCATCTCTTCCGGCGTGGTCTGCAAAAATCCGTTGTCGTCGATGTTGCCAATGATCAACTCCGCCGTCTTGCGATCGTCCGCGTCGAGCGCGTTCTGATTGAGCTGTCCCATCAAATGCTGTTGCAGCGTTTCTTGCGTCGGGATGGAGTCGAAAAAGAACTGGCGTTTTTCTTCCGCTTCCTGCGAGCGGCCGCTGTAGCTGCTCGATTGCGCCATGTAATCGCGCCATTCTTCATCGAGCTTCGCCAGCTTATCGAATTCCTCCTTGAAATTGTCGTCGGCGGGCGGCGTCTCCGATTCGGCTGGCCCGTCCGGATTCGGCGCATCCGCCAATTCTTCCAACACCGGATTCGTTTCCATTTCCTGTTGAACGAGATTGCGGAGTTCCAACAATGGCGCCTGAAGAATAAGCAGACTTTGTTGGAGTTGCGGGGCAAGGACCTGCTGCAGAGAGAGATTCTGCGTTTGATGCATTCCAGGGCCAGCCATACGTGGAGTTTACTGTCGGGCGAGCGACAGGCAAGCAGGTTACGGGCCCCCTCCCTCGCGTGGCCGGTAATTTAACGCTGAAGAGCAATCCCGGGAACACGACTTGCTACCTAGTTGAATAGTCGATCACTTCCGAATGAAACGCATTCTCCTCGCGCTTTTACTGCCCGCTACGCTGATGGTCATGTCATTTAGCGGCGCGCAAACGCCGGACGCGAACCAGGAACAAAGACTTCTGGCGCTGATCAAAGAAGTCCAGACACAGCAAGCGCAGCTCACCGAAAATCAGGCGAAGATTGAAGAGAAACTCGCTGCAGTCACCGAAACCATTCGCACCGCCCGGGTCTACTCGAAACGGGAAAAATAATGCGCGCCAGAATTCTTTTCTTTCTTCCAGTGTTGCTCGCTTTGGTCGCCGCCAGCGCCCAATCGCCTGCTCCCATTATCGTCCAGGCCGCTTCAGCTCCGGCTGCGACATCGGCAACCGCCGTCCCTATTGCAGGGGTGAGTTCGATTCCAGACGCGATCAAATTGCTGGAGAGAATCAAAGCCGGGAACGACGAGGTTTTGGCAAAACAAAAGGCCGCTTTAGAGCGGCTCGATGAATTGCAGGGCGCTGCGGACCAGCTCCGAATCTTTGCCAAGCGCGGCTAAATTCGCGCCGTTTACTTTTTCTTCGGCTCGATCTTGCGATAGAGCGTCGCCATCCTAATCCCGAGCATGCTGGCGGCTTTTTCGCGCGAACCGTCACAATGTTGCAGCGTCGCTTCGATATAATTGCGCTCCTGCTGCTGGACAAAGTCATCGAGCGATTCCCCGACCGGCATGCTCGCCAGCACCTGATCCAGTTTGTCCCCTTTGGCGTGACTAACGATGTGGGGCGGCAAATCGCTCGACAAAATCAAGTCGTTCTCACACAAGGCGCAGGCGCGCTCGATCGCGTTCTCCAGCTCGCGCACGTTCCCGGGATAATTGTAGTGACACAAAATATCGACCGCCTCGGCATCGATCTTCTTCGGCTCGCCCCCCGTCGCGCTCGCTTGTTTTTGCAGAAAATGATTCACCAGTAACGGCACATCTTCGAGTCGCTCGCGCAGCGCCGGCAGCTCAATTGGAATCACCGCCAGGCGATAATACAAATCTTCTCGAAATGTGCCGTCTTTGAGCTTGGGCTGCAGCGGCTCGTTGGTCGCGCCGACCACACGTACGTTCACCGGTGAACTTTTGTTGTCGCCAACACGCCGGACTTCCCGTTCCTGCAGAACGCGCAGAAGCTTCGTTTGCAATGCTGGCGCCATGGAATTCACTTCGTCCAAAAAAATCGTGCCAAGGTTCGCTTCTTCGAAGAGACCGCGCTTGTCCGCAACCGCTCCCGTGAACGAACCTTTCTTGTGACCGAATAATTCCGACTCGAGCAAATTTTCCGGGAGCGCGCTGCAATTGATCGCCACAAACGGGTGATGCTGCCGGTTGCTGTTGAAATGGAGGCCGCGCGCGACCAGCTCCTTGCCAGTGCCGCTTTCGCCCCCGATCAAGACAGTGCTGTCCGTGTCCGCGACTTTGCTGATCAAGTTGTAAACGCTCTGCATCTTCCCGCTCGTGCCGATGATGTTTTCAAAGCGGTAGCGGTTCTTGAGTTCTTTGCGGAGATAAACGTTCTCCCGCAACGCCGCCTGATAATCGAGAGCCCGCTGCACCGTTAGCTGCAGCTCGTCGATCTTGAACGGTTTGGTCACGTAATCGTACGCGCCCATCTTCATCGCTTCTACCGCGGTCTCGACCGTTCCGTAAGCGGTAATCAAAATCACCGCCGTCTGCCGGTGATGCTCGCGCATGTGCCGCAGCACGTCGAACCCGGTCATCGTTTCCATCTTGATGTCTGCGATCACGACCTGCGGCGCAATGCTATCGAGCTGCTCGACCGCCTTCGGCGCAGAATTGAATGGGAAAACCTGATGTCCTTTTTCGCGACAGAGAGTCACGATGACTTCCACCATTGCGGGCTCGTCGTCGATTATTACGATCTTGGCCATAAAATCTCAGCGCGGAGAATATTTCAGTTTTGAGAAAAAGAAAGCGGTTTTGAGAATTTGCTTGGTTAGGCCGGATTCTGGACTTGACCACCAATCATCAACCAACTCACCACCCGATCGAACGCGACGATCTCCTCGAACGCCGATGTTGATCCTGTAATCGGAACCGCGATCAAATCAGCCCAACAATTTTTGCCGATGCGGCCGAGGAGGTGTGGCTTTCCAAGCGCGAGAGCTGGATTCGATGTGACCATTCGGAAAATCTCATCCGGCGGAATTTTCGGAAATTCCTTTTGAAACGCGCGCATCTCCGCGAACAAACTTAAATCGTCATTGCTCGCCAAACTGTCGGTTCCGAGGCAAACGTTGAATCCATACTCGCACAATTTGTCGAACTGAAATGGTGAATGTCCGAAATATTTGCAGCTGCGCGGGCAGTAGATGATGTGAAAGTTTGGCTTTGATCGTCGAAGTAAATCAAAGTCGCTTTTTACCAGCTCGTTCAAATGCGTGATGAGCCACGGGCCATCGAAATCGATGTGCCGCATAAAATGCGCGAGCGGCGTCTCTTGACCGCAATCAGACATATCGCGCCCGATCTCTTTCAAAAACGCGTACAATGGTCCCGAGGCGTCGCGAAACATCGACATTTCCTCGCGCGATTCCGCCAGATGCGTCGTCAACGGAACATCTTCGCTTAGCGCGATTTCTTCACAGCGCCGATACAAATTCGCTGACGCAGTAAACGGCGCGTGCGGTGCCAGTCCCCAATGCTCTGTCGATTTCAACTTCTCGAGCGCAGCATCGACAATCTCATTGGCACGACTCGGTTCGCGGACGTCGATCAATTCCGCGAACCACCACGTCCGGGCTAGAGGTTTGATTCGCGGAATCAATTCTGGAAACGCGGTCAGATTCGCGATCGTCGTTGTTCCGAAACGCTTGGCTTCGGCAAGACCATCATTGATCGAGCGGACATAATCTTCCGGCGAAAGGTTCGCTTTCTCCGCGTTGATCGCCCGGATCCATTCGGTGAACGATTTTGGCGGCGGGATTTTGCCGCGCAAACAGGTGTAATCGAGATGACAGTGCGCGTTGATCAGTCCCGGCAGCAGCGCTTGCTCTCCAAGGTCGACAATCTGTTCTCCCGAATTTGTCGCTGAGATTTCAGACAATTTGCCAACATTCGTAATCCGACTTCCCGAAACTGCGACCGCGCCGTTCTCGATCGGCGATCCATCCATTGTCACGACCGTGCCTGCGCGAATGATCATTCGTCGATTTCGCCTTTGACCACTTTGCGGCACTCAGCCACAAGCAGGTTGCACGGTTCCTGGCACAGCAGCGGAATCGCATTCTGGCGGCGGCCGGTTTGATCATGCCCCGGATCAAATTTCTTTGGTGGTAAGCTTGTCGATGGAATTGCGCCGTGCGTATCGCGCTTCCACAGAATCGTCCGCAGACAGCCGCCATCGGATTTACAGAAATTTCCAACGACATCGTCGATTTGCTGATCCGATATTTTCGCGGCGATCCGATACATCCCCGATTGGCGATCCAATGTTTCGCGCAGCGGCGTCGTGCTCAGCCGACTCTCCGTCCAGGCTGCGAGCATCGCCAGTCTTCCCGGATAAAAGCAATCCAATGCGCGTCGCAGTTCGCCAAGATCGACAACCTCCAGCCGCCAACCGTGCCGCAAATTCGGCGCGGTTTTCAGTGGCCGATACTTTCCGGCATCATCGGATCGCGCGATCCGGAGTGCGTCTTCCGGTTTGTTAAAAATCTCTAAACCGCGGCTGTTTTGGTCGTCGTGGTGACAGAGAACGAAGCCGCCCGAGCTTGTTCGTTGGATGAAAATTTGACCGAACCGGCTCTTGTCGCTCAGAACCGAGGCGAGCGTTTTTTCGAGGGGCATTGCGCCATCAGGCCAGACAATGCGCAATCAAGCCGGCCGCACGTTCGAGAAATTGTTTATCTTCGTCTCGGAATGCGTTCGCTTTATCGCTCTCGGCGTCAAGCATGCCGACGATGTGCCGGTGCTCATTCCTCATCGGAACAATGATCTCAGAACGCGTGGTGTGAAATGTCGGGAGATAGCGCTTATCCTTGTGAACGTCGCCGACCACAATTGGTTTTCCCGATTCCAGCGCCGCGCCGCATAATCCCTGGGTTATCGGGAAACGCGGATACGCCGGCGGTTCTTTGCTGGTGCCGGCCAGGATCACAAATTCATTGTTCACGATCTTGTAAATGGCGATGAACCGATAATCGCGCGCCGCCCGAATCATTTCGGCGACCTGTTTCAGGCTCTTCTTTGTGCAGCCGCTCGCGAGAACAAAACCCCCGATGTCCTGGAGTTTTTTCAGCGTCTCAGCGTGCATAGAGGGATAAGGTCATGTTGCTAGGTCAGGAAAGATTGCGAGGCCGGACGCGCGTGCAACTTTTCTTAAGTCAATTCCGGGACCCGTTCGTCTCACCCGCCGCCGCTTGTTCAACGATGATATCCGCCACCCGCGCATCCGTGCCGATCGAGCTCGCATAAAAGAGCGACCGATCGTCGATCTTGTACGGTCCGCGCCGAAAGACTTCCTCGCATTTGGCTTCCGCGGACGATGTCGATCCACCATCAATGATTCCGAGCATAACTGGAATGTCCTCGTAGCTGTGCAGACCGTCCGAGATAAAAAATGGAACGACCACGACGTTCGGAGTGTTCGTTAACACTCGCCAATCGGAAACGAGGGGGAACTCCTCCATGTAAACATTGAGAACGTTCGCATAACGACCGAGACGGCGAATTCTTTCCGCCTCGCGTTTTGCGGCTACCGCGCTGTTCTCGTTCAGGTCGGTGCCGTGCGCGACGATCAACAAGCTCGTTTGGTTTTCCGGGACATCTGGCGCAATCTCTCGCGCGCGCTGCACGAGCAATTCTGTCATAAGCGGATGGTTCCCGACCGGCTCGCCGTAGTTCCAGGTTTGTCCATTCGCGCGTTTCGTAATTCGTCCGTTCAACTCCAGCTCGCGCGGAATGACCGTCTGCGTAAAATAACCCTCACTGATGAAATTCGGGACGACGTAAACGTTTTTGATCGTGCCTGGATCAAACAAAAAGATCGCGTCGCGCAAACTCGGCTCTTCTTTCCAAAACGCACATTGCACATCGGCAAAAATATTTCGACGCCGAATCTCGGCCCCATGCGCCAGGGTCGGCGCGCTCGAGTCCGGATTCACCGTCGAGCCATGACCGACGATGAGCAATGCGGACTCTTGCCTGCCGTTCACATCATGAATTTAACCACAGAGGACACGGAGAACACAGAGAACTAACCTAATTCTCTCCGTGACCTCTGCGTCCTCTGCGGTAAAATATTGCATGCGCTTTCGCACTTACAAAAATACCGATCTTACCGTGAGCGAGGTCGGCTTCGGTCTCTGGACGATTTCCACCGGGTGGTGGGGCAATTTTACCGAAGGCGAAGCGATCGCTCTCATGCACAAGGCGTTCGATCTCGGCATTACGCTTTTTGATGCGGCCGACACTTACGGCAACGGATTGAGCGAGGAGCTGATTGCCAAGGCGTTCCCAAAACAGCGGGATGAAATCACGATCGCGACCAAGATCGGATACGATTTCGTGCACCACGGCGAAGCGCGTGGCCGCGGTCAGCGCGAGATTCCGCAGGATTTTTCGCCGGAAGCAATTGAACGGGCGACGGACGCCGCGTTGAAACGGTTGAAGACCGATCATGTCGATCTTCTCCAATTGCACAACATTCGGATGGAGCAGATTTACGACGACAAGCTCTGGAAAACGCTCGAGAAATTAAAGTCCTCCGGGAAAGTTCGTTACTACGGCATCGCGCTCGGTCCGGCGATCGGCTGGCTTTACGAAGGGATGAATTGCATTCGCGAACGCGACATCACGACCGTGCAGCATATCTACAACATGCTCGAACAACATCCCGGTCACGCGCTCCATGATGCCGCCACCGATGCTAGCAAGGACACAATGTTCTTAATTCGGGTCACGCATTCGTCCGGAATGCTCGAAGGCACATACACCGCCGACACAGTTTTTCCGCCGACTGATCATCGGAGCCATCGCCCGCGAAGTTGGCTGCTGAATGGAATCAAGAAGATCGACAAACTACGATTTCTCGAAAATTCCGAACACACGTTAGGTCAAGCCGCGTTGCTTTGGTTGCTGGCCGACGATCGTGTGGCTTCGACGCTGCCGAATATTTACAACGAAGAACAACTGATCGAATTCGCGAAAGCGCCCGAATGCCCGCCGCTGACTCCAGACGAGCTGGCCAAGATCGACAATCTCCATTCGGAAAATTTCGGCGTCGAAGAAGAACCGCCGAAATTCAAAGGAACGATGGAGCTGTCGAAAGAGACGGCCGCGGCTTAATCCGAATCGTCTTCTTCAACCGGCTGGGCCCGGCGAATTTGTTGAGTTGGTTCGCGCGTGCCGCGCTTATTCGCAGCCGAGCCTTTGTAAATCTCCTGGAAGATGTCGGCGATCATCGGGGCCGCAGTCGTGCCGCCGTGGACTTTGCTGCCGACGTCGCCTTCGTAAACTGCGGCAAACGCGTATTTCGGTTCCTTCGCGGGCAGGAATCCGGCGAACCAGGCGGCCGTGCGTTCTTTGTTTTTCGGACCCCACTGCGCAGTCCCGGTTTTCCCCGCAACTTCGACGCCGTCCAACTGCGCTTCATGTCCGGTGCCGTTCGAACCGTTGACCACTTCGATCATCCCCGTGCGAACTTCTTCCATCGTTGGGGCGGAGACACCGAGCGAACGTTTCTCGCGCAACTCGTAAGCAGTCACGATTTCGTGATCGACCGACTGCACCTGACGGACGAGTCGCGTTTGATAAAAACTGCCGCCGTTCGCGACAATCGCCATTGCCTGCGCCATTTGCAGCGGCGTCACCTGCGTGTCCCCCTGTCCAATCGACAAATTTGCAATGTCGCCGTTGAGCAATTTGCGGCCGTGAGTCGCTTTCATGTATTCGTCGTTGGGAATGCGTCCCTCCGCTTCGGCGCGCAATGGAATCCCGCATTTTGCGCCGAAACCGAGTTTGAGCGCCCATTCGATGATCGGCTCCGCGCCGGTCTTAATTCCGACCTGATAAAACCAGGTGTCGCATGACTGAGTAAGCGCCTGGACAAAATTGAGTGCGCCTTGATCGCCTTTTTTCCAATTGTGAAAGGTGAGGTTGCCAATCTGAATTCCGGGGACGCATTGATAAAGATCGTCTGAATGAACCGCGCCTGTCTCAAGCGCCGCAATTCCGACTGCGACCTTGAAGGTCGAGCCCGGCGGATAAGCGGAGCGAAACGCGCGCGCAAGAAGTGGAATATCCGGATCGGCCTGTAGTTGCTTGAATTTTTCCGCCGAGATGGAGGGAACAAAAAGATTCGGATCGTAGGTCGGACAGGAAGCCATCGCCAGAATGTCGCCGTCGGTTGGGTCGACAATCACGATGGCGCCGCGTTTGGCTTTCGATTCCAGCGCTTTTTCAGCGAGTTGCTGCAATCGCAAATCCAACGTCGTGATGACGTTGTTTCCGGGCACCGCCGATTTGACCAGCTTCTCGGAAGTTTTGCGGCCGTCTTTGTCGAAAGTCAGCTTGTATTCGCCGCGCTTGCCGGTAAGCATTTCGTTGAACGTTTGTTCGAGCCCGTCACGTCCTTCCGTTTCCGGCCAAAGCGTTTCATGGTTGTCGATGATGCCGTCGGGGTTGCGACCGGTCTTTCCGGTGTAACCGATGATTTGGCCCGCTACTTTTCCGTTCGGATAAGTCCGCACGTAAATCGGACGCACCACCAGAGAATCCTTCGCTCGATCCTTGACCTCCTCGTACTCGGATTTGCTCAGGTTCTGCGCGATCTCCATCGGTAGAATTCCACGATTGTGATAATGACGGAGGATCGCGTCGTCGGAAATTTTGATCGAGCGGCCGATTACCTTCGCCGCCTTGTCGATCTTTTCCCGGGCAAAGGCGACCGCTTTCGCGTCCGTAAAATCGAGCGGCGTCGGAAAACTGATCGCCAGATTATAGCTGACCTTGTTTTGGGCGAGCGGTAACCCGGTCCGGTCCGTGATTTGGCCGCGCGGCGCCGGAATATCCAGAATGTAAGTCCGCGCCAGCTTCTGGGTTTCAAACGTCGGAATAATTGTCTCCTCATCACTCGTTGGCGGCGGGCTCGGCGAGGCAGCCGGCGGCAAGCTCTGGCCAAAAACCAAGGCCGGAAGCAACACCGAAATGAAAAATGCGCGCGCAGGCTTCATGGCGAGATCGACATCTTCCGTTGCGACACGCCTGCGTCAATGCCGTTGCAGAAAGCGATGCACTTCTTCGGCCAGTTTTGGCCCGATCCCCTCGGTGGCCTCAATTTGCTCGACGCTCGCTTTGCGCAAGCGATTGACCGAACCGAATTTTCGCAGAAGCAGGCTTTTCCGGTTCTGACTCACACCCGGGCAATCGTCGAGAATACTTTCGTCGATCCGTTTCTTAAGCAGCAGTTGGTGATAAGCGTTGGCGAAGCGGTGCGCTTCATCGCGGATTCGCTGAAGGAGATGCAACGCGCCTGAGTCTGCCGGCAACTGCAACGGCAGCGCACGACCCAGGCAGTATATCTCCTCGTGCTCTTTCGCCAAACCGATGATTGGCAAATCGTGCAGGCCCAATCGCTGTAATTCCCGACAGGCCGATGACAGCTGACCTTTGCCGCCGTCGACGACGATCAAGTCGGGCAAACGAACGGCCACGAACTCGGGTTCGTTTTTATCGGACACGCGATCTATTGCGTCTGCCGGATTCTCTTGTGAAAACTCCGCGATGTCTGGGTTCTTTTCGCGCGCTTCGAGAAGCACGCGCGAATAACGCCGCCTGACGACTTCGGCCATGCTGGCGAAATCGTCCTGGCCTTGGACAGTCCGCACTCGATATCGGCGGTAACAATCCTTATCCGACACGCCATCGCGGAAACAGACCATCGAGGCGACCACGTGCGTGGTGGAAATGTTGGAGATGTCGAAACACTCCATTACCCGCGGCAATCGCGGAAGCTGCAACGCATCGCCGAGCGCCTGAACATCGGCCAGTGGATCGATCGCGCTCGGAAGCGTTCCGCGGGTGAAACGCCGCGTTTGCCTGGTCGTTTGCCGAACGTCCTCGATCATATTCCGCAGCTCGGCCGCTTTCTCAAATTCCATTTTCTCCGCCGCTTTGCGCATCTGCTCATCCAAGGCGTCGATCATTTCGCGCGAATGACCCTCCAGAAATTCGCAGGCTCGCGCGGCACGTTCGCGATATTGCTCCGCCGTAATTTCGCTCAAGCGTACCGGCACCTGATAAGTCGAAGATTTCAGTTCGCGTTCGCTCGGTGCTCCCCGGCCAAACGTGAGCACGCCAAATTTCTTCCGCATCAAGTTCAGAGTCTGGCGCAACGCACCGGCATCCGCGTAGGGGCCGAAGTAGCGCGCATTATCGTTTTTCTTGAGACGAGTTAGTCGGAAACGCGGCCATTCTTCGGACACGTCGATCTTCACCAGCAAAAACCGCTTGTCGTCGCGAAATGAGATGTTGTAACGCGGGCGGTATTCTTTGATCAGTTTGCCCTCGAGCAACACGGATTCCGCTTCGCTCCGGACGACGTGCGTTTCGAAATCCCATGTCGCCTCCAGCATCGCGCGCGTTTTCAAATCGGCCTGCGCCAGCTTTGATGGCAGAAAATAAGAGCTGACCCGCTTCCGCAGATCCCGCGCTTTGCCGACATAGATGACGCGATTGAACCGGTCGCGCATCAGGTACACACCCGGTTTATGCGGCACTTCGTGCACCTTCTTTTGCAGATCCGGTTTCTCTTTAGTTGAAACGGCCATTGAGTCGGCCGGCAATGTACGCGCCGCAGGGAAGATCGACAATCAGCCGCCGGAAAATTTACGCGGGTCGACGCCGCGGCAGTGCGGACTGGACCATCATGAGCTCGCTGACGTTTTCCGGCGTGAGCAAGCCAACCAATCGTTTCATGCTGTCGAGCACCGGCACCGCCGGACAATTGCATTCCTGCATGATCCGGAACGCCTCTTCGAACCGCGTCCCTGTCGTCACGGTCGGAATGTCGCGGCGCATGACATCGCCTACCCGAATCGCTGGATCATGCTTGCGCAAAGCGGCGATCAAATCGTGACGCGTCAGGATTCCGGCCACGTTCCCGGCTTCATCGAGCACCGGAAAATCGTGTTGCGACGTGGCAAGCAATGCGTCGACTGCCTCCTCCAACGTGGCGCTTTCCGGAAGCGAACGAAATTCGCGTACCATTGCGCTCGAAACCGGAAACCGCCGCGAAACATCGCGCATTTGCGCGAGCGCCGCTTCCTGTGAGGCGCCGATGTAAACGAAGAAAGCGATAAAAATTAAGAATGGATTCGGATTGTATATTCCGGGCACGCCGAAGAGGCCGATAATTCCAAAAAAGAAAGCGAACGCCTGCCCAACTGTCGCTGCGACCTGGGTTGCTCGCGCATAGCTCAAGCGCGTCGCGAGCAACGCACGTAAGACCCGGCCACCATCCATCGGAAAGGCCGGAATCAAATTAAACAAAAGCAGCCAGACGTTGATCTTGAAGAGATTCACGACCAAATCGCCGCTTTGGAGGGAAGCACCTAATCCGGTCCCGCCTCGCGATGCGATAACGACGAAAAGAGAGAGCGCGATAATAGCGGTCACGGCTGGTCCAGCCGCAGCAATGACCAGCTCTTGTTTTGGTTCTTCCGGTATTCGCTCCAGCCGGGCGACACCGCCGATTGGTAGTAGCGTGATGTCGGGCGTGTTGATCCCATAACCTTTCGCCGCGAGAGCGTGCCCAAATTCGTGCAGCACCACGCACAAGAACAAGAGCAGCACAAAAACCACGGCAGCGGCGGAACCAAGGGCGAGCCAGCCAATCAGCAAAAGAAAGGTAATATGAATGCGTAACTGAATGCCGGCGATGCGAAGAATCGGAATGGACCAGCTCATAAATTGAATCTCGTCCCGTTTTAAATCGCGCGCCAGCGATGTTGAAGACGCTCCGATGACAATTCAGACTGAAACGGAATGGAGGTTGTCGATGTGGCGATTGTCGGCGGCGGGCCGGCCGGTTCTACCTGCGCGGCTTTTTGCGCAGCCGCCGGATTGCGAACTTTAGTCCTGGAGCGGGAAAAATTTCCCCGCGAAAAAGTCTGTGGTGATTGTATCAATCCGGCCGGCTGGCCCGTGCTGCAGCGACTCGAACTCGAGGAGGAAATTCGGCACTGTCCGCACGCCTGCCTCGACGCAGTGGAATTTATTGCCATCGACGGCCAAAAGCTGCGCATCGATCTTCCGCGTGGCGATAACAGCGAGATCGCGATCAAGCGGAGTCTTTTCGATCATCTTCTTCTTAATCGGGCGCGCACACTCGGGGCCGAAATTCGCGAGGAAGCAACGCTGATCGCGCTCGATCGGACCGCCGCCAAAAATTGGAGGATCGACATTGTGAGGGAGACGTTCGCCGCGCGTTTGGTAGTCGGAGCTGACGGACGCAATTCCACCGTGGCTCGGTTGCGCAACCTCCTGCCGCGCCCCGAGCGCGAGCGGGTTGCATTGCAAGCGCACATTCCACTCCCGCGCGACTTCGGAAATCGCATTGTGCTGCAGTTTCTGCCCGAAGGATATTCCGGCCAGGCGCCCGTAAACGATCGCGAACTGAATTTGTGCCTGGTTGGCGCGCCACCAACGATTTCGTCACTGCGGGCGTGGGCCGAACAGGAATTCAAGCTCCCGGCCGATCAGACGTGGCGCACGATCACTCCGCTGACACGCGCGCCAGTTTCAGTCGCGCACGAAAACCTGTTCTTCATTGGAGATGCGGCGCGCGTGGTCGAACCATTTACCGGCGAAGGAATTTATTACGCGGTGCGCTCAGGCGAGCTCGCCGCGAACGCAATCGTAAAAATCCTCCGTGGCAAACAATCGGCGCTCCGCCAATTTGTTCGAGCCCATCGAGCGATGTATCGCGGGCGACTTTGGGTCAATCGACTCGCCCGGACGGCGGTATTGTCACCCAAAACGGCATCACGTTTTCTCCAGGTCGCGCGATTCAGCCCGACGATCATGCGACTGCTAACGACAAAGATCGTCAGGCCAAACTAAACATCCGCGCGGCCTTGACCGTGTTCGACATCAACATTGCGATTGTCATCGGCCCCACTCCGCCTGGCACTGGCGTGATCGCTTTCGCTTTGGGTGCAACTTCAGCGAAGGCAACATCGCCGACCAGCCGATAGCCACGCTCGGTTGAGGGATCGTCCACGCGATTGATTCCAACATCGATAACAACTGCGCCGTCGCGAACGTGGTCGGCTTTAACGAAGTGCGCGCGGCCGATGGCTGCGATCAAAATGTCAGCCGAGCGCGTAATCTCTTCGAGATTTTTGCTCCGCGAATGTGCCACCGTCACGGTCGCATCGCCGGCTTTTGCTTTTTGCATGAGCAAAAGCGCGACCGGTTTCCCGACGATCATGCTTCGCCCGAGAACCACGACGTGCGCGCCGGCGATGTCGATCTTGCTTTCGATCAGGAGGCGTTGCACCCCAAGCGGCGTACACGGCACGAAGCCAATCGGATCGCCCATCGCCAGCTTGGCCACATTGAGTGGATGAAAACCGTCCACGTCTTTGCGCGGATCGAGCGCGCGCACGATCGCGGCTTCATCGATCTGTTTCGGTGGCGGCGATTGCACAAGAATTCCATGGACCTTGGGATCGCGATTCAATTCTTCGACCCGCGCGAGTAACTCGCTCTGCGTGGTCGAAGCTGGGAGCTCGAGCTTGACCGAATGCAAGCCAAGCTCGCGACTCATTTTGTCTTTTGAGCGAACGTAGGTCTGCGACGCTGGATTATCGCCGACGAGCACGACCGCAATCCCAGGCGTGACCCCTTTCGATTTCAGGTCGGCAATCTCGCGCCGAAGATCGACATAAACCTTTTCGGCAATCGAGCGGCCGTCGATCAGATTTCCCATGCGGCGAGCTTAAATGAGTCAGCGGCGCTCAACCAGCGACATCATCGCATTTTGGAGACGCAGCCGCTCGTTTTCGAATTCTTCGGACGTCGATGCCGATCTTGTCCGGTGTGGCTGACCAATGATGACGCGCACTTTGGCAAATGGTCGCGGAATGATGAACCTGTCCCAACTTTTCACCCGCCAGCAACTCGAATATTCCATGTTGATGGGAACGATCGGGGCTCCGGTTTTTTGCGCGAGAAAGATAATCCCTGGTCCGAGCACATAAGCGGGCCCACGCGGACCGTCGGGCGTCAGGAGAACGTCGCGACCGGACGCAAGGACTTCGCTCAACTCGAGAAGCGCGGTGGCGCCCATTCGTGAGCTCGACCCGCGCACCACGTCAAATCCGAAACGTTGAGTCACGTCCGCGATGAGATCTCCGTCACGGCTCGCACTGATTAGTCCGGCGCCTGGTCGATCCGGAAAAAATTTCTTAAGAATAAATGAAATCAGCAGGAGCCGATTATGCCAGAGCGCGGCAATGTAATTTCCCGCCACTGGTTTCCCCAAAACATTCGCCCGGTCCTCGACTTCGTAACGGAGGGTTCGCGCCCAAACCTGGAGCAAATAAAATCCAAACGCGATCAGCCATCGCGCGCGCCAGCCTTCGATCTTCAAGGCTTCTTTTTGCGGGCGCCGCGGCGTGAAGTTTGATCGGCCCAGCGATAGGCGCGCGGGTTCGGCAAGCCGATTTGATCGAGAATCCGCCAGACCACCGTGTCGACCAGATCGACAAGTGAAGTCGGGCGGCTGTAAAAAGATGGAATGGCTGGCAACACAACCGCGCCTGCTTCCAGCAGTGTGACGATGTTACGCGCGTGGATCAAATTCCATGGCGTTTCGCGCGGCACCACGATCAATTTGCGGCGCTCTTTCAGAAAAACATCGGCCGCGCGCAAAAGAGCGGTGTCGCTCGAACCGGAGGCGATCCGCCCGAGCGTTGCCATCGAACAGGGAACGATCACCATGGCCTCAAATCGAGCCGAGCCGCTGACGAACGGAACATTGAGATCGCTCTCGCGATGCTGGACGATCCCTTTCGGAATCTTGAAGGCACCCAGTTCCTGTTTGGCGACTTGTTTGGCGTGACCGCTCAGAACCAGATGAATCTCGTGCGCGGCGGCGTCGATCTGCTCTAGTAGTCGTTGCAAATAGATCGAACCGCTGGCGCCAGTGGCGGCGATGACAAGTTTCATCGGCGAAGAGTTTGAATTTAATCGGTTAACGGGGCAATAAGATACACGATGGTTAAGAAACTGTTACACACGCGCTACCGGGTGAAGGATCTGGAGAAGACGGTGGCGTTTTACAAAGACGTACTCGGGCTGCAGGAGACCCGGCGTCATACATCCGGACGGGGATCGCAGCTCGTTTTTTTCAAGGCGCCCGAAAGCAAAGAAGAAATCGAGATCTGCAAATTCGACGAGAGCGGCCCGGTGGTGGTAGGTCCGGATCTGACTCATCTCGCATTTGAAGTGGACGATCTGGAGAAATTCGCACGCGAAGCAGCGGCGAAAGGTTATCCGCTCTCCGATGGTCCTCATAAAACTTCAGGCGGCAGCGCGATCGCCTTTATCGATGCGCCGGAAGGCTACGAAATTGAACTAATCCAGCGCGGCAAGGATTTGTAACGACCGCTTGCGCGCGTTGAATCTTTATCGCTAATTTGCCGCCCATGAAGCGTTGGTATCGAGCTGGTTTTGTCTTCTGCGCGGTTGGACTCGCCGCCCTTTGTCTCGCGGCCGAGCCAGCCGCGATTACGTCAGACGAGGAAAATCCGAACGAGGTTCGGCCGACCGGCGTGCCGCATCGGCAGCATTCGAAATCGAAATCTGCAGCGACTGCAAAGTCGGATTCGGACGCGACATCAAGCGCAACACCGCGACCGCCCCGAACACATCGCAGCACCGCGAAATCGCGCGAATCTGAGGAGCCGATTCCAACACAGACCGTGCCGGACTCTGTTCCGAAGACCGGCGCGAGCTCAGTCATCGTGATCAATGTTAGTAATGGACAAGTCCTCTACGAAAAAAATCCGGACCAAATCCGAGCGCCTGCAAGTACGACCAAATTGTTAACCGGATTGATCGTGGCTGAAAGCGGCTCCTTCGATCGGCCGGTGACGGTCGCGCAGGTCGACACTTTCGCGGAGCCGGTAAAACTAAATATTAAACCCGGGGATATTTATCAACGGATCGATCTCCTGCGCGCGTTGCTGGTAAAAAGCCCGAATGACGTTGCGCGTTGTTTGGCGCGAGACAATGCGGGCAGCATCGAAGCGTTTGCCGAAAAGATGAACCAGCGCGCGTTCGCGCTCGGCGCGACGCACTCACATTGGGTGAACCCGAACGGATTGCCGGACGCGCGGCAATATTCCACCGCCCGCGACCTGTCGACGATCGCGCGGGTGGCCTATGCGAACCCCACGATTCGTTCGATCGTTTGCCTGCCACAACTCGCTTTCCGTTTCGCCAATGGGCGCACCCGCGAACTGGAAAATACCAACAAACTTTTGAAGCGATTGCCCTACTGCAACGGGATGAAAACCGGTTATACCGAAGCCGCCGGCAAATGTTTGATCGCAAGCGGATCGCGACCGGGCAAAGACATCATCGTCGTTGTGCTCGGGGATAGCCATGATGGAGTCTGGCGCGACGCAGGCGCGCTCCTCGCCTGGGCGCTTTGGAGTCCGTCGGCCGGATGAGCGACATTTTCGCGCGGCAACTTGAAGCTTTGCGCGCGCGCTCGTTAGATCGACATCTACGCGAAATATCCAGCCCGTTGGGGGCGATTGTCGATCTTGACACCAAACGGCTGATCAATTTTTCCTCAAACGATTACCTCGGGCTGGCGAATGATCCGCAGTTGCGCAAGGCAGCGATGGAAGCGATTGCGGAATTTGGTGTGGGCGCGGGCGCGTCTCGACTGATCAGCGGGACGCAATCGCCGCATGTTCGCCTCGAAACCGCACTCGCGAAATGGAAGGAAACGGAGGCGGCCCTCTGCTTCAGCAGCGGTTACGCGGCAGCGCTGGGAACAATTCCGGCGCTGGCCGAGAAAAACGACGTCATCATTCTCGACAAATTGTGTCACGCATCGCTGATCGACGGCGCGAAATTGAGCGGAGCGACCCTACGCGTTTTCCCCCACAATCATCTCGGCAAGCTGAAGAGCCATCTTGAATGGGCGCGCCAAAAGAACCCTGCGGCGCGCATTTTGATTGTCACTGAATCTGTCTTTTCAATGGACGGCGATCGCGCACCGTTGCCGGAAATCGTAAAGCTGAAGAAAGACTTCGGCGCCCAGTTATTTCTCGATGAAGCACACGCTGTCGGGGTGATCGGGCGAAATGGACGAGGCCTGGCTTTCGAAGAGAACCTGAGCCAGGAAGTCGATGTTCAAATGGGAACGCTGAGCAAAGCGCTCGGCGTCAGCGGCGGCTACATTTGCGGATCGCGAAACATGACTGAGTGGCTGATTAACCGGGCCCGCTCGTTTATTTTTTCGACGGCGCCGCCGCCGGCGTTGACTGTGGCGGCAAAGGCGGCGGTCGATTTTCTTTCATCGAACGAAGGAGAAAAACGGCGGCAACGGCTCTGGCGTAACATCGACATCCTGGCGGAAGAGCTGTCGATTCAACCAGCCAGCGCGATTGTTCCCTGGATTATCGGTGACGAGAAAGCGACGCTGGTTGCGGCGCAGAATCTTCAAGACAACGGATTTCTTGTCCCGGCAATCCGTTATCCGACGGTGGCTAAAGGCACGGCGCGATTGCGGATCACGCTTTCAGCAGCGCACGAAGCAACCCAGCTTCGGTCGCTGGCTGGCGCGATAAAACGCCTCCCGAAAAGAGACTGAACGAAACCGATTCGCCGATTACGGAGTGCGCGAGGCCGCCCAGTAGCGGAGCAACGGACTCGGCATTAACGCCGGATTTTGGTCGACCGTCGCGGGAGCATCGGCCGGAACATCTTCCGGACCTTCGGCCGGAGGTGCCGGCTCTTCACCGATTGCGCCCGGCTCGGTCGCATTGCTGGCGTACTTGGTCATCAGGCGCTGCTCGAGCGTTTGGTTGGCAGTCGTCGTCTGAGAAGTGGTCGAACAAGCTGGGAGGAGCGCGAGGCTGAGCAGGCAGAAAGCGATTCCGATTTTCATTAGACTGCGAAAGTTAGTGGTGGCGACGCTTTTATAATTACTATAATCAGCTCGCGAATGGCAAGACTTTTTTGCCCTCACAAAAACCGGCCCAAAATTGGCCGCAGCTTCTTTGCCGTCGCCTTTGGCCAGAGCGTCCGTTCCGTCACCAATGCGTTGTCGAGCGACCGATGATCGGCCCAGCCCGGGTCGGCCGGAATTCGGGGGATCACTTCGAGCAAAACTTTCTTAGCAGCTTCGGCGTTCGCGGTCAGGTGTCCAAAGACCGTCTGGGCCGACACCGGCTCCTCTTCGACCTTCCAACAATCGTAATCGGTAATCATCGCCATCGTGGCCAGGGCGATTTCCGCTTCGCGCGCCAATTTTGCTTCCGGCAAATTCGTCATTCCGATCACGTCAAAGCCATTTCGGCGATTTAATTCGGACTCCGCCCGCGTCGAAAATGCAGGTCCATCCATGTTCACGTAGGTGCCGCCGTTGTGAACAGTAACGCCAACTTTTTTCGCTGACTCGGCCAGCAGATTGCGCAACTGGAGACTAATCGGTTCGCCAAAAGAAACGTGTGCGACAATTCCTTCCCCAAAAAACGTATGGTGGGCGCGCAAACTTGTGCGGTCGTAGAATTGCGACGGCAGCAAAATCTCGCGCGGTTTGTATTTTTCCTGCAAACTACCGACCGCGGTGACGGCAATGATCCAGCGTACATTGAGTGAGCGCAGCGCGTAAATATTCGCGCGATGATTCAGTTCGTGCGGGAGAATGCGGTGGCCTCGGCCGTGCCGCGGCAAAAAGTAAACCCGTCGTCCGCTGATGTCTCCGCCGATTAGCGCGTCGGAAGGTGAACCAAACGGCGTCTCGATCTTTTGCTCGGTCGCATCGCGCAATTCCTCCATCTGATACAAACCGCTCCCGCCAATGATGCCTATTGCCGGAGTCCCGTCTTTCATTTTGCGCCGCGATTAAATCTGAAAGATCGACGAGTTGGGAAGCGTATAATCGGGATGAAACAAATTCGCCGACTGCTTAAAATTTTCGCGCTGTTCAGTTTCTTATTTTTCGGATCTTGCGAATCCTACGTGTCCACCGGCAGCGCCGGCGCCGCTCGATTCGCCCAATCGCCGACCGATCGGCCCGGTCTCGGCACAAAATGGGGCGAAACCCGCAATTCGCGTGTTGGCTACGCCAGTTTTCGCCGCGCCGACTCGCCGCATCCACTGGCGGCAGCATCGATTTACTACAATGACGCGGGTGGCATTCGCGCGATGGCTGGCGCGGTGACGTGGCAGCGGCACTGGCCTCTGTTGCCCGCACCGACCGAAAACTTGATTTCAGTTGGTCTCAAAGACCAGAGTGGACGTTTCCTTCCCGGGCTGATCGTCGGCGATCGCTGGTTTGTTGTTGGTGAGGAGGGTCGTCGTTACTCAGTCGTGGTCCGGAACAAAACGGATCTGCGGCTTGAGATTGTTTTGTCTGTCGACGGACTCGATGTCCTGGACGGAGGTAAAGCTTCGGTCCGAAAACCCGGTTATGTCATGGCGCCAAAGTCGCAATTGAAAGTTGAAGGCTTTCGACAAAGCACTGAGGCGGTTGCGGCGTTTCGTTTCAGACCGGTTCGCGAATCCTACGCCGTTGAGAAATATCGCAACACCCAAAACGTCGGAGTTGTCGGCATAGCTGTGTTCAATGAATTCGGAACGAATCCGTGGACGGGCGAAGAAGTGCAAAAGCGGTTGAACGCAAATCCATTTCCCGGACGGTTCGCCACGCCACCGTAAGATCGACATCATAGCAAAGCCGTAGCGCCGGGCGCGCGCTCGTGTATTATTTCGCCCGCCCATGCCCAAGTTTTTCATTAAAACCTACGGCTGCCAGATGAATGAACGCGACTCGGAACAAGTCGCACATTCGCTCATCGCCCGTGGCTACGAACGCGCCGACAGCGAGCAGGAAGCGGACGTGGTGCTGCTGAACACCTGCAGCGTTCGCGACCTGGCCGACCAAAAGGCGCTTGGCAAAATGGGAATGCTCGGGCGCATCGCCAACGAGCGGCCACACGTTGTTTTTGGTTTTCTTGGCTGCATGGCGCAAGCGCGCGGCGCTTCGCTCCTCAAGAATCTGCCACATGTCGATCTCGTTGTTGGCACGCAAAAGTTTCATCGCGTCGCTGATTATGTGGATGACGCATTGGAAAGAAAATTGACTCGCGCGATGGACGATCCGCGATTTTCAATCGTCGACGTCGATGAGGAACCGGGATCGCAATCCACCATTCGCCATCAACAATTGGCGCCGAAACAGGCGACCGCGTTTGTCTCGATCATGCAAGGATGCAACATGCATTGCACATTTTGCATCGTGCCGCAGACGCGCGGCGCTGAGCGGAGCCGCACAATCGAGCAGATCGTCGCCGAAGTCCGCGACCTTGTTTCGCGCGGCGTAAAAGAAGTGACCTTGCTCGGTCAAATCGTAAACCTCTACGGCCGTCACGAGTTTCCGAAGATCGGCAATAATAGTCCTTTTGTGCAATTACTCGATGCCGTCCACGAAATCGAGGGCTTGCAGCGTCTTCGCTTCACGTCGCCGCACCCGATCGGATTTCGTGAAGATTTGATCAGCGCCTACGGGCATTTGCCAAAACTGGTCGATCACCTCCATCTGCCGGTGCAATCGGGCTCGAACTGGATTTTGAAGGCGATGCACCGGACTTATACCGCCGAAAAATATACCGATCTTGTCCGGCAGATCCGCGATGCGCGAAAGGGAATCGCCATCACGACTGACGTCATAGTCGGATTCCCGGGCGAAACGGACGATGATTACCAACAAACCTGCGCTTTGGTCGAAGAAATCAAATTCGATAATGCTTTCGTATTCCGTTACTCCCCCCGGCGCGATACACCGGCGGCTGGAATGGCGGATCAAGTCGACGAAAGGATCAAAGAGCGCCGCAATCACCATTTGCTCGAGATCGTGAACGAATCGGCGCGGCGCATTAATAAGCGTTTGGTTGGTGGAACTTTGGAGGTGCTGTGTGAAGGACCGAGTAAAACGAACCCGTCGCGGCTGATGGGACGAACGCGCACAAACAAAATCGTTCTCTTCGAGGGGCCCGAGGAATTTGTCGGCGTCCTTGTCGATGTTCGAATCGAACGCGCGACGGGCTTTAGTCTCTACGGAACGCCGGTGCCAACTGGAAAACTTATCGCAACGATCGCCGCATGATTTACGATTTGTCATTACAAACAGGCGGTTTCATTGCCGGATTCGCTTTGGTTCTTCTCAGTCTGCCGGGATTGATCAAACCCGGGCTGGTGCAAGATTGGCTGAAACGCTTTCCGCGCTCTGGTGTAGGCGGGATTGTCCTTCTAAGTTTGGTCTTGGTTTGGTCTTTCTGGCTCCTGGCCACGATGGAGATGGGGGAATTCTCCAGTTTTCGCCGTCCGCTGATGATCGTTCTTCCGATTGGTTATGTGCTCGTGCTGCGATTCGTCGAAGAATTTCTCGCTGTTCGCGCGCTGGGCATTCTTTGCTTACTCGCGGCCGAGCCTTTATTGGAGGCGGCATTCTTCCGTTACGAAACCAGCCGCTTGTTCCTGGCGGTGCTCGCCTACTTGCTCATCGTTGCCGGTCTCTTTTGGGTGACGATGCCATACTTGCTGCGCGATCAAATCAATTGGAGCGCGCGGAGCAACATGCGCTGGCGGACGGTGCACGGTATCGCAGCCGTCTACGGGATTGCGATCCTCGCCTGCGCGTTTACGCAATATTAGTCTCGGCGCATTGAAGCGCATTCTGGTTATCCGCGGCGGCGCGATTGGCGACTTCATTCTCACTCTCCCTGCGCTCGCAGCGTTGCGCGAAGCGTATCCGAATGCGGAGATCGAAATTCTTGGCTACAAACACATCGCGGCGCTGGCTGAGGATCGCTTTTATGCCCAACGCGTCCGCTCGATTGAATCGGGGCTGCTCTCGAGATTCTTTGCCAAAGATGCAGACCTTCCGGCCGAACTCATGAGATATTTGGCCGAGTTCGATCTTATCGTCAGCTATCTTTACGATCCCGACCAAATTTTCGAAACAAATCTGCGACGAAGCGGCGCGCGAAGAACCGTGCGCGGGCCAGCCAAGATCGAGACTAACTCACACGCAGCGAGGCAATTGGCGCAGCCAGTCGAAGAGCTTGGCCTGCCAATTTCCAACTTTGCCCCGAAACTTTATCCTTCCAGCGAAGACCGACATCGTGCCCGGGAATTTCTCGCCGGATTGGCGGCTCCGGTCGTGGCGTTTCATCCCGGCAGCGGCAGCACCACGAAGAACTGGCCGCTGCAAAACTGGATTGAGCTTGGAAATCATTTACTCAGAAATTTCGATGGTTCGCTCCTGATCGTTTCCGGTGAAGCCGACCAAGATCAAACTCGGCAGCTCGAATCGATCTGGCAAAATCCAAGGGTTCGGTTCGCGAAACATTTGCCTTTGCCCGATCTGGCGGCTTTGCTGGAGAGAACGATCTTTGTCGGGCACGACAGCGGTATCTCCCATTTGGCTGCGGCCACTGGCGCAAAATGCATTTTGCTGTTCGGCCCGACCGACCCGTCTGTCTGGGCTCCACTGAATGAAAACGCACGACTCATCCGCGCGCCGGACAGAGAGCTATGCTATCTCGATGTCGATCTTGTGCGCGCCGCGCTTGATCAGGAACTGATGCGCATTGGCATCAGGACATAAAGAAACGGTGTCTGGATTTTCAAAACCCCCGGACTCATCTCGTCGATGAGATCGAGAAAAACTTCGTCCTCGGTCAGATTGCGCAATGGCGCCATTAAGAATTCCGGATTGAAGGCGATCGAAAAATCGCGGCCCTTGTATTGCACCGGGAGCGATTCCTTTGCCTCGCCGACTTCCGGAGTGTTGGCCGTGATGTCGATGTTGTTCTTGGCAAAACTGAGCTTGATCGAATTCGATTTTTCACTGGCCAAAAGCGACACGCGCCGCAGCGAATTCAAAAAGGTCTCGCGCTCGAGAGTGACACGCTCCTTGGCTTCAGCCGGAATGACCTGTTTGTAATTCGGGTAATTGCCTTCGATCAGCTTCGAGACCAACAGTGTCTTGTTTAAATCGAACGCGATCTGCCCGCTGGACACGCTTACCTTGACATCGCCATCATCGGTCAATAACCGCTGCAATTCGGTCACGGCTTTGGTCGGAACAATGATGTCGGCTTCCTGGCTCCGCGGAATTTCCAATTCGATATCGACCATGGCCAGACGCCGCCCATCCGTGGCCACGAGTGTGAGCTTGTTCTCCTTCATGCTGAACAGGAGTCCGTTCAACACGTAGCGAGTTTCGTCGCTCGAGATCGCGTAGGACGTTTTGCGCAAACCATCACGCAAATCTTTCTGACGGATCGTGACCACCTTGGCATCTTCGAACTTTGGAAGCGGTGGAAATTCCTCTTCCGGCAATCCGAGAATCTTGAAAAAACTTTGTCCGCTCCGGATCGAAGCGGCATTTTTTCCATCGACATCGATCTGGATTTCGCTCGAAGGCAGCTCGCGAACGATGTTGAAGAGCCGACGCGCCGGCAGGGTGGTAGCGCCCTCCTTTTCCACTTCTGCTTCAAAACTTCCGCGAACGCCGACATCGAGATCCGTGGTCGTGAGATGCACTTCGCCGTCGGTGGCTTGGAGCAAGACGTTGGAAAGAATCGGCAGCGTTGTGCGCGTGCTGACGACATTTTGGACCTGTTGCAGACCTTCGAGCAGCTTTTCTTTGGTGACGCTAAACTTCATGGGCGATTCCGCCTAAGATGTTAGGCGTGCGATCTTATTCGGCAACCGTAATCTCACGACGCAATTAGCGTTGCAACGAGCTGTCGATAAACGAAATCGTCTGCCGAATGTTGTCCTGCTCTTTCATCCGCTTTTTGACCGTTTTGCACGCGTGCAGGACGGTGCCGTGATCGCGCCCGCCGAAGGCGTCTCCGATTTCGTTGAGCGAAGATTTGGTTAATTCGCGAGCCAGATACATCGCCACCTGTCGTGGGAACGCGATGCTGGCCGGCCGGCGCTTGCTCGTCATGTCTGCCAATCGAACATCGAAATGCTCGGCCACCCGCCGTTGAATTTGCTCGATCGTGATCGAAGTCCGCGCTTCCTCTTGCAAAATGTCCTTGAGCAAATGCTCGATCACTTCACCGGTGAGTTGTTTGCCGCTGAGCGACGCGAACGAGGCGACACGCATCAGCGCGCCCTCCAATCGACGCACATTGCTCCGAATTCGATTCGCTAAAAACTCGAAGGTCTCATCCGGCAGCTTGATCTGCATGCCCCGCGCCTTTTTGCGGAGAATGGCAAGGCGGGTTTCGATCGCAGGCGGCTGCAGCTCGGCGGTCAGCCCCCATTCAAAACGCGAGACGAGTCGATGCTCGAGATTGGCGATCTCCGATGCCGGCCGGTCACTCGAAAGCACGATCTGTTTATGTCCGTCGAAAAGCGTATTGAACGTGTGAAAAAATTCCTCCTGCGAACGTTCCTTGCCGCCCAGAAATTGAATGTCGTCAATGCACAGGAGATCGGTCTGGCGGTAGCGTTTGCGGAATTTGACCAGGTTGTTGTGCTGAATCGCGTCGATGAATTCGTTGATGAAAAGCTCGCTCGAAAGATAAATCACCTTCACGTTTTTCTTTTTCGCGAGCACGTACTGGCCAATCGCCTGCATCAGGTGCGTTTTGCCCAGGCCGACGCCGCCGTAAATAAAAAGCGGGTTATAAGTGCGCGCGGGCGACTGCGCGACCGCGAGACTGGCCGCGTGCGCGATTTCATTATTCGGTCCGATCACAAACGATTCAAATGTGTTGCGCGGATTGAGTCCAAGCGAACTGCCGCTCGCCGGTTTGGTTTCGCGGCCGGATTCGGTTTGTCTTGCGAGACTGATGGCTTCGATTTCTTCAACCGGCGATTCGGAGGAAATGAATTTAATTCCGCGCGGTTCGCCCAATGCCGTCAGCACGGCCGCCTGAAGCGCCGCCATGTGGTTACTCTCAATCCAATATTGGTAGATGTTGTTCGGCACGCGAAAACTCAGCGTCTTGTCGGTGACGCCAACTAATTCGACCGCCGAGAACCAACGCTTGAATGTGTCCGGGCTAACCTGGGGTTTTAGCGCGGCCGATAACTTTTGCCAAAGCTGGTTACATTTCTCGTCCATAGGGGACTTGTTAACAGTGTTACACAATCGCCATACAGGCGGCTGCACGAGGAACTTCGTGCTTCCGATGAAGGCGAGGCTTCCAGAACGCTGCCGGCATCTGAAGCATTAAAAACTGCAAAAACGGGGAAAAATCACAAAAATACGAGGGGAAAGGGGCACTCAGCTTCCGGGCAATGAAACGTTGCGAACCAGGGTCAACATCTCCTTTATGTTCTCGATTTAACAGGGTTAAGGGCTTACTCATTCTCGGGAATTAATCTTTCTCAGACATGTTCACATCTTATTCACAGGTGCCTTCCTTTCCTCCCTGCCGCTGGCTTGAGATTAGAAATCGGCTCCGACAGCGACAAGAAAAAATCTGAACTTTATTTTTCTTTTTCGGTCAAAAAAATCTTGACTGAAAAACCAAAACGAGCGTGTCCCTAGGCAACGAAAATCTCACGAAGCGCACAGCACCTGATCGCATTCTTGAGCGCGGGCATTTTCTTTGCTTCAGCACGTTGTTAATGTTTGCCTGCGCCTTTGATTCAACATGTCCCTTCTGCTGCTCTTCGTCGTTTCAACAACGCGCGGGGCCGAAGAACTGTTGCCCCCTTTTGGATTTCGCTGGAACGATCCGATGTCGCGCGTCGAAGCCGTGCTCAAGGGCGCGAAAGCGACGGTTATTTCGCGCGAGAAAAAAGAAAACCGCGAGCTCTGGACGGTGGAGGGCTTGGTCCATCCCGGATTGAAGCGAACCCTCTTTACTTTTAAAAGCGGCGCCTTGTTCGGCGTCGAATTACAATACGAATATCCCGATTGGTCGATCGAACGTTACAACGAGCGCATGGGCGAGATCCGTCGCTACTTTGACGCCAAGTACGGAACCGGAAAATTAGTCTCCCGGACTCGCGACACCGATTCCGATGTCATCCAGACGCTTGTCGGGTATCAATGGACCATCGGCGCGACCATGCTCGAACTGTTTTATTTCTCCGCGCAACACGACGCGCT